>Ga0115561_1000931_pt1 | contig 21319 bp, 21 predicted proteins | sample COGITO_mtgs_1105_4_FD_87201 | JGI IMG/M metagenome (GOLD analysis project Ga0115561, IMG submission 87201) | Pelagic marine microbial communities from North Sea - COGITO_mtgs_110512 | ecosystem: Environmental > Aquatic > Marine > Epipelagic | place: Germany:Helgoland, sampling site Kabeltonne...
CAATTGCTGCGTATTTTTAGGTTCAAAAAGATAACCATTTTTACCGTGGTCTACGTACGTAGTTGGCCCTGCCATATTGCATGCTATAATAGCAGTACCACAGGCCATAGCTTCTACGCCGGTTAACCCTAAACTTTCTCCTTCTCTATAGCTAGGGAATATGTATAAGTCTAATTCATTATAGAGATGCACTAACTCTTTTTGATCAACAAAACCTAGAAATGTAACCTCGGTAAGTTTGTGCGTATGAATGAATGCTTTAATTTTCTCCTCATCAGGACCCTTACCAGCAATGATACCTTTAAACGGAATGTTTTTTTCCTTTAATTTCAATAATGCCTCTAGAAAGTTTTTCCAACCTTTTTCCTCTATAAATCGAGATACAAAACCCAACGTGAACGTGGTATGATCCCGTTTACTATCTTTATGATAAAATGAACTCGAATCTATTCCGCCGGAAGGTGAAATAAAAATTTTATTATTGTTTAGAAATGGATAATAAGTTTCTACCTTTTCTTTGAAATAACTAGTAGGAACTATGATTAAATCGGTTTTAGCTAAAATCTTACAGGCTAAGTGATTTAAAAATTTGGATTGTTGAAGACCTACAATATCATCTCCGTGGGCATTAAATACCCAAGGTTTACGTTTAAAAGGCAATAAGAGCAAAAAAACTGGAATATGATGCGTTATATAGTGTGTATATATTAAATCGTAGTTATTGCTTAATGTACAGGATAAGATTTTTGTGTAATGTTTTATATAATTCACACTTTTTTTTACCGCATTATTGGCCTTACCTCTAATTAAAGCTCTCTGGCTAAAAACTACTTTCTGACGCTCTAATTCGTTCTTAAATCGTTTCACAAAAACGCCAAATAGTCCATCGTTTTTGGAGGGAAACATATTAGAAATGAGAAAAATTTTCATGGAAAAACGAAATAAAGAATAGTTAAAAGTATTATGCGTAAGTTTGTCAAAATTATGTTTTTATTTTGAAATTACACTTATCTATATTAGATAAACTTATCTTGTTGCTATTATGCTTTACTGTATTTATAGATATGGTAAATGGCTTTTTTTTAATGCAAGATATTCACTTACCTATAAGCCAACTTTATAAATTAATGCTCTTAGCCTTAATGGCTTTTAGAGTGTTTTTTACCAAAGATTTCTTATTTTTTTTAGTATTATTATTAGCATTTCAAATAGCGCCTTTGGGTGGTTTGATAAAATCTGGTAATTTCCTTACGTTTATTGAGGATGTGGTCTTGGCAACTAAGTGGTTAACCATACCGCTGTCCTTTTTTTATTTTAAAGCTATTTTCCAAGCTTCCTATTTTTCTAAAATTTATAATTGGTTAAAATATGCAGTTTACTTTGCCTTATTTTTTCTATTCATAAATTTATCATTAGGCGCTCTCGGTTTTGGTATGTCATTTTACTTTCATGGGTATGGTAATGCTGTAGGAACTAGAGGTTTTATATACGCGGGTAATGAACTTACAATACTTGTTTTAACTATTGGATTTCTAGTAGCCATCTATTTAAAGCAAATTAAAAGTTACTTCTTGTTTGTTATAGGTTTTTTATTGTTTGTTATTTTTGCGTTTTTAATTACCTCAAAGACGGTTCTAGGAGGGGTGCTAATCGTATTTCTAATACCTTGGGTAAGCACGTTGTCTAGAAAAATTTCGACCAAGTGGCTAAAATTAGCTTTCTTAATTGCTTTACTAGCCATTCCTTTATTAATTGGAGTCTTTTATTATGGAATAAAAAAGTCTGGAGTTGTAGAAAAATTAAAAACCTCAAGAGAAATGAATGATGGTGATTTTTTACAAACTTTACTTTCTAATAGAAATAATTTTTTAATAGATGGTTGGCAGGCTTTTAGTAATAATTACAATGTATTTGAAAAAGTTTTTGGATTAGGACAAAGCTATTATGTAAATTTAGTAGATTCAATCCCTGAATTGGATTTTTTTACGCTTTTATTTACCAACGGTTATTTTGGTCTTTTAGCCTTATTGTTATTAATATTCTATTGGTTTTTAAATGCAAAACATCTATCTCAAAACAAGGATAATATGTATGCCAATTCTGTAATCTTGTTTCTATTTTTTATTACGATAAGTTCTAATCTAGCAGGTCATATTTTTAGTTCTGCTATTGCAGGTTTTTATATAGGTTTATCTTTGGCAATAATGTTTATGAATAAAAAGAAACTTTCTTAATACAATCACTTACAAAAAATGTTATCTAAACTTACTCTAATAATTTATTATACTATAATTAAGCACTTGCCACATAGTAGATATGTTTCATTAAGTAATACAATTAGAGTTTGGTATGTCTCAAAAGTCTTTAAAATTATGCCAAATGATAAAAATACAACTTTAGAGCCTAATGTCTATTTATCAAATACTCAAGGAACAACTATTGGTTATAATTGTAGAGTTAACGAAAATGTTTTTATACAGCAAGCGATTATTGAAGACGATGTGCTAATAGCGCCTAACGTTGCTTTACTTAGTACTTCTCACAATCATAGTTTCTTACACGAAAGTATTGTTAACCAAGGAGACTCTGAGCCAAATCCTCCAATTATTAAGAAAGGTGCTTGGTTGGGTCGTAATGTTATAGTAATGCCAGGTATTGAAATTGGTGAAGGTGCAATTGTTGGAGCTGGAGCGGTAGTTACCAAAAATGTTAAACCTTTTACCATTGTTGGAGGAGTCCCTGCTAAATTTATAAAAAATAGAACCAAAACTTCAAATTAATATGTGTGGTATTATTGGTAATTTTAATGGGAAAATAACAGAAAATGTTATAAAATCGATCCAACATCGAGGACCAGATGAGCAAAATATTCATAGCTACAAAAATGTAGAATTAGGCCACGTTAGATTATCGATAGTAGATTTATCTAATGCCGGTAGCCAACCTATGCATTCTCAAGATGAACGCTATACACTTATATTTAACGGGGAAATTTACAATCATGAAGAATTAAGAAAAGAGTTAACCTTCAAAAATTCTAAAGGACATTCAGATACTGAAACTATTTTGTATTATTTGCAAGAATTTGGGATAGAGTCAATTAAGAAATTTAATGGTATTTTTGCTCTAGCTTTGCTAGATAAACAAGAAGATAAACTTTTTTTAGCTAGAGACCCCTTTGGTGTAAAGCCACTCTACTATTTTAAGAAGGGTAATAAATTTGTAAATTTTGCTTCAGAAATTAAGCCGCTTTTTAAAATGGGAGCGCCTAAAGAATTTAATGAAGATTTACTCTCTACATATCTAAAACTACGTTATGTGCCTGCTCCTCACACTTTATTTAAAAACATATATAAAGTTGATACGGCTACAATACTTTGTGTAGATTTAAAATCCCAGACTATTCTTGAAGAAAAACCTTTTCACCATATTCCAGAAAAAAAAGTACTTATAAGTAAAAATGAAGCTTTAGAAGAATATGATTATTTATTGAAAAACGCTGTAAAAAGACAACTAATGGGGGATGTTCCCATATCTATGTTATTGAGTGGTGGGGTAGATTCTGCCTTACTAGCAAAATTAATTACCGATGTTTCAAATAATAAGCTAAAAACCTATACAGGAGGATATCATATAGAGGATGATACAATCAATGAACTCGCCGATGCCGAGGAGACTGCTCAAATATTAGGGGTGAAAAATGAAAAAGTAATGATAGAAGAATCTTCTTTCATAAAAATTTTTCCGGATTTAGTAAAAAATATTGAAGAGCCTTTGGGATCTACTTCTATATTTCCAATTCATTTTTTAACAAATCAAATTCATAAAGATGGTTTTAAAGTTACACTTACAGGACAAGGGGTAGATGAACCTTGGGGTGGCTATCGTAGATATAATCCTCAAAAAAGTATTGAAATACTTCATAACTTACCCATACCGTTCTTATCAACAGTTAAGAAGAAAATAACAAATGATGGAGTAAGAAGAGCTATCAATGCCATCGAAAAGAGCGAAAGATCCCAGCGATTTAATGAATCTTATTCCTTGTTTGATGATCATATGTTGGATAAATTACTTAAGATACCATCAACTATTTATACTAGTACTAATATAATTAATGAAAAATTAAATTTCTATAATTTAGATGATAGAAATGCGGTAGAAGCTATGATGATTTTAGATGCAAGAATGAACCTATCTGATGATTTGTTGCTCTATACAGATAAAATATCTATGCAACATTCTTTAGAAACCAGAGTACCTTTTCTTGATGTTGAACTAATGCAATTTGCAGAATCCCTTTCTTCTAATTTAAAAGTAAACCTTTTCAAAAATAAATGGTTGCATAAGAAGTTAGCAGAAAAACATTTACCAAAAAAAATAATATATAGAAAAAAAAGAGGGTTTTATGCGCCTACAAAAACTTGGTTTGAGGGTAAAATAGGACATGATTTAGAAGAAAAAATGCTAAACGACAAGGGGCTATTTAGTAATCTATTCCGTAAAGAAGAAATAAAAAAATACTTTAATTTGCATCGAAATAAAAATGTAAATTATGAAAAACAACTTTTCTTATTAAGTAGTTTTTATTTTTGGAGTAATGAATTTTTTTGAAAATATGAGTGATAGTAAACGTCTATTTTTTATTCTACCTATTATTTTATGGTTTGGATTGTTCTACTCCTGTGGAACAAAAGAAACTAAACTTTTTTTGATAGCAGGTCAAAGTAATGCTATGGGAGTAGGTGATCGTAATAATTCTATTTTTATAGCCAACAAAGAAGTTTATGAATATAGTAGTATAGAAGATACCTTAAAGCCTTTGAGAGACCCTGTTGGCGAGCAGCACCTTTATTTTGAAAAAGCAAAAACGGGTAGTTTTACACCTGCGCTAGCCTACAATTATGCAGAAATTACAAACCATAAAGTTGTAATTATTGCTGCAGCTAAAGGAGGCTCATCTCTAACCGTAAACGCAGAATTAAATAATTGGGGTAATTGGAGTGAAGATGGAAAATTATTTAACTCTAGTATAGCTAAGTCAAATAGTGCATTAGCTAAATTGAATTTAAAAAAAATAGACGCTATATTTTGGTCTCAAGGAGAAAGCGAGGGTGAGGCTCTAGCAAATAATTTAATTACCCCCTTAGAATACAAAAAGGCACTAATTCATTTAATAGATAGATACCGTAAGATTTGGAGCGAAATTCCATTTCTTATAATAGAAACTGGAAATTTTAAAGGTGATGTGTTAATGAATAATGGTTATAGGCAGGTAAGAAAAATTCAAAGAGAAGTAGCTCAGCAAATGAATAATGTGCATATAGGTTATAATGAAACCGAATTTTTTATAAAGCGAGATTGGTTATTAGATGGCATACACTACAATCAAGAAGCTTTAAATGAAATTGGAAAAAAATTAGCTTACTTTTATGCCTCTTTAGATGAATAACTAATGATGACTAAAACTAAAAATCAATACTTATCACTCTTAACTTTAGTTTGTATTTTTTGTGCTACTTTTTTTCTACCCTTAAAGACCTCTTTGAGTAATTTTGGACTTATTGGGTTGGTAATTACTAACTTTATTGCATTTGGTGTTAGTGGGTTTCAGAAGAAAGGGAAATTAAGTTTTTTTCTTTTATTTTCTCCCATGGTTTTCTTTCTACCACTTCTTTGGGGTTGGATCTATTCTCCAATACAGCCTGAAGCGTTTAAAGAAATAAGTAAGTATGTTTTTTTAGGTTTAGTCCCATTACTTCTTTTTCGTAAAGATATTCAAGCTACTACCTTTAGAAAATACGCGTCTATGGGCCTATTGGCTGGTGCTGTTTTAAGTGCTGTAATATTGATTGCCATTAATTTATATAATTACAGTAAAACCGATCTCCAGCTACATTGGTTATTAAACAATGACTTTACTGGGATAAACTTTGTAGAGCCTTTTTCGGGAATGCATACCATATATATGGGAATTTACTATGTGATGGCTATCGCTATTCTTCTATTCGGAAATCTAAAATTGAGAATATTGTGGAGGGGTTTAATTTTCACGATTCTAATATTAGGAGTAATCTTTATCGCTTCAAGAATTTCCTATTTCATCACTATCTTATTAATAGGACTTTACTTAATCCATAATCTATCATTTAAAATATTCTCATTAATAGCTACAGTCACGATAATAATAGGTGTGCTTAGTTTCTCATTTTTAGAAAAGACATATATTTATAAGAAAACGGTAGAAGGAACAGAGTGGGAGCTTCAAGATAATATTGGTACATATAATACAGATAATAAATTTAGAGTTGATTCCCGCTATTCTAGGTGGAAAGTAGCTGTAGAAGCGATCAAAGAAAAACCCATTTTAGGCTTTGGCGGAGGTACAGAAAATGAAATTCTCTTAGAAAAATATAAGACGAATAAAATGCAAAACTCTATAAACCAAGAATATAATGCTCATAACCAATTTTTAGGGGCAACTTTAAGATTTGGAGTATTTGGTTTTCTACTTATGCTGGTCTATTTTGTAAGAAACTCTATCACTGCTTTCAAATATCAAAACTTGTTATTCCTAAGCTTCTTAACGATTTTATTTTGGTCTTTTATGATCGAAAATGTTTTAGATCGAAATATGGGAATTAACTTCGTAGCCCTTTTCGGAACGCTTTTTTATGCTGAATTTTTAGCTAAAGAATCAAAATTAGAAAGCGATGAATTGGCTCAGTAAAATTGAAAAATCACATTTTATATTTCTCTTTTTACTGATTTTTTTTGGCATAGAGGCATTAAATAAGGTACAAGACTATTATTTCGGACTCCATTTTGAAATTCAGAAATATTTAAAAGGGTTGTGTCTCGCAGGGATACTGATTTACTTTTTATTTAAAGATAGAATTAAGCTATTTGCCCTGACTGTTTTCTTAATCTTGTTTTGTTTAGGTCAATATTTTTTAACCGAATCTTTTACTTCACCCGCAATCATAGGGTTTTTGAAATATTTTTTCTTTTTAAGTTTAATTTTGTTTTTTACTGAAATCAATTCCGCTAAGGGAGAAATAAAAGCCTTTACCCTGTTTGAGATCATTTTATGGGTTAATAATTCTATCATTTTAATATCGTCCTTGTTTGGTTTAGAGATTTTTGAATCTTATCCAGGTGATCGCTGGGGATACAACGGCTTATTTATGGCCTCATCTAATAGTACATATTTTTATATTATAGCCATTCTCTATTTTGTTATTTATAATTCTAAAACATATTATAAAAATGCTTTATTTTGGTTCACCTTACTGGCAAGTTTACTAATAGGGACTAAATCTATATACCTAGCAATCATTTTAATAGGCTTAGTGTTAACGATTAGATTAGTGAAAAAACTGAAATTGAAAGTAATAATTGCAAGCTTTTTTTTATTGTTTTCAGCAGCGTTGGGTTATATCTTCTTTTCAACCGATTTATTTTCAGAAATTATAAAACAAGAAGGTTGGCTTACAGCAATATTATCTTATAGAGATCAATTATTCATTAAAGATACAATTCCTTACATTCAAGAACATTGGGAAACCATTCACTACTTTATAGGAGGTTTATCTAATCCGTATGTAAGACCTCAATTAGAATTAATAGATTTGTGGCTGTACTTTGGTTTTTTAGGAATGATTCTTTATCTCTTTGTCTTTGCTAAAAGTTATTTTAATTTTTCATTAGCATTTTATTCAAAGTGTTTATTGGCAATCCTATTTATTGTACCTTTTATAACAGGAAATTTCTTTTACAACGCTTCAGTACCCATTTATCTTGTGGTTTTAAAATTAGCTATTATAAAATCGCAAGAGAAACTTTCAAATGGTGTAGAATACTCCTAATTTTGAAAATTCTTAGATAAAGAATATATGCCGCAAAGAATTCATATTCTAAATACAAAAATTGATAACTACTCCATGCAAGAAACCTTGCAAATAGTAGATAAATCAATTCAGCAAAAAGAACAGTTACATCATACGGTGGTGAATGCTGGAAAAATTGTTGCCATGCAAAAGGATGAAGCTTTACGGGAGAGCGTAAATGAAGCAGATCTTATTAACGCAGATGGCCAAGCGGTAATTTGGGCTTCAAAAATTCTAAATAAGCCATTAAAAGAACGTGTTGCTGGAATAGACTTGTTCGAAAACCTGGTAAAATTAGCGAATCAAAAAGAATATTCTGTTTACTTATTAGGAGCAAAACAAGATGTGGTAGAAACTGTAGCTAATAATTTCAAGCAAACTCATAACTCCAATATTATTGCTGGTTATAGAAACGGATATTTTTCTGCTGCTGAAGAAAAACAAATTGTCGAAAAAATCGTTGCTTCTAAAGCAAATATGTTGTTTGTGGCCATGAGCTCTCCTAAAAAAGAGATATTTTTGCACAAACATCGAGAAGCGCTAAAGGCTGTTAACTTTATAATGGGCGTTGGCGGTAGCTTCGATGTGCTTTCTGGAAAAACTAAAAGAGCTCCGTTATGGATGCAAAATAGCGGACTAGAATGGTTTTATCGTTTTGCACAAGAACCTAAGCGTATGTGGAAACGTTATTTAGTTGGAAATACTAAATTCATACTTTTAGTATTAAAAGAGAAGTTAAAGTAAACCTTTAGTTAAGGAAATAAGAATGAAAAGAGTTTTAATTACAGGAGCCGCAGGTTTTTTGGGATCACACTTATGCGATAAATTTATCACAGAAGGCTACCATGTAATTGCTATGGATAATCTAATTACGGGCGATTTAAAAAACATAGAGCATCTTTTTCATTTAGAACACTTTGAGTTTTATCATCACGATGTAACCAAATTTGTACACGTTCCAGAAAATTTAGATTATATATTACACTTTGCAAGCCCGGCAAGTCCAATAGATTACCTTAAAATCCCTATACAAACTTTAAAAGTTGGATCTCTAGGAACTCATAATTTATTAGGTCTAGCAAAAGAAAAAAATGCCCGGATTTTAATTGCAAGTACATCTGAAGTATACGGAGATCCTTTAGTGCATCCTCAAAGTGAAGATTATTATGGTAATGTAAATACTATAGGTCCGCGGGGTGTTTATGATGAAGCTAAGCGTTTTCAAGAATCAATTACAATGGCTTACCACCGTTTTCACGGATTAGATACGCGTATTGTAAGAATTTTTAATACCTATGGTCCAAGAATGCGACTTAATGATGGTCGAGTAATTCCGGCATTTATAGGTCAGGCTTTAAGAGGGGAAGATTTAACTGTTTTTGGAGACGGAACTCAAACTCGTTCTTTTTGTTATGTAACCGATCAAATTGAAGGAATTTATAAACTTTTACTAAGCGATTACAGAGAACCCGTAAATATTGGAAATCCATACGAAATTACAATTAAGGATTTTGCAGAGGAAATCATCAAACTTACAGGAACAGATCAAAAGATTATTTATCAACCACTTCCTAAAGATGATCCTATGCAACGACAGCCAGACATCTCATTAGCTAAAAAAATATTAAGTTGGGAGCCAGCGGTAACAAGAGAAGAAGGAATGAAACTTACCTATGAATACTTTAAAAATCTTTCTCAAGAAGAATTATCTAAGAAAGAACATAAAGATTTCAGTAAACACATAAGAAAATAAAGTATGCAAATTAAGCAAGGGAGATATTCTGCTTATTTACGACCACTGGTTTATCTTATAGATTTAGCAGTGATTTTGTTGTTTGCGTTTCAGTTTAAATTAGAAATGACAGACTACATTAACTACACGGTATTTATTACTGCAGGCTGGTTAGTGATGTCTATTAAAACAGACTTTTATGAGGTTTACCGCTTTACCAAAGTCACCAAAATTATTTCGCTTAACTTTTTGCAGGCTGCTATTTTTGCCTTGTTCGTTTTCTCCTTTTTTGGTTTTTTTGAAGAACTAAGTAGACCTAAAGAAAAAATATTCCTTTACATCACTAAGGTGTTTTTTATCATTCTTGCCATAAAACTCCTTATATTTTACTTATTGAAAAGTTACCGAAAAGATTTAGGCGGTAACTATAGAAGAACAATTATTTTAGGTGCTAATCATAGAACTCAAAATCTCGAAAGATTTTTCAAATCTAATCCAGAGTATGGATATCAATCTAAAAGGTTAGTAGATTTTTCCCAGAAAGACTTCGATTTAGATGAGGTTTTTAAATGGATTTTAGAAAATGAAATTGACGAAATTTATTGCTCTGTAGCCGAATTGGACAACGAGCAAATTAACCAAGTAATTGATTTTGCAGACAACAACCTAAAGCCTTTAAAGTTTCTTCCAGATAATAAAGATATTTATACCCGTCAGTTAAAAATGGAGTATTACGGTTATTTACCTATACTATCTTTACGAAATATCCCTATAGACGATGCTTTGAATAAACTAATCAAAAGAACATTTGATATTCTTATGTCTGTTTTTGTCATTGTGTTTATACTCTCTTGGCTTACCCCAATTTTGGCTATTTTAATCAGGATGGAATCTAAAGGTCCAGTCTTTTTTAGACAAAAAAGAAACGGATTAGATTACAAAGAGTTTTACTGTTATAAGTTTCGCTCTATGCGAGAAAATCCACAAGCACATTTACATCAAGCAAAACGTGGCGATAAAAGGATCACTAAGATTGGAAAATTTATTCGGAAAACAAGTTTAGATGAAATGCCGCAATTTTACAATGTACTTTTAGGAGATATGTCGGTAGTGGGGCCAAGACCACATATGGTAAGCCATACACATATGTATGCCGAGCGTATCGATAAATTTATGGTGCGTCATTTTATAAAGCCAGGAATTACCGGCTTAGCACAAACTAGTGGTTTTAGAGGAGAAATAGAAACAGAAAATGATATTATTAACCGTGTACGTTATGATATTTTCTACTTAGAAAACTGGTCACTTTTATTAGATTTAAAAATAATCTTCCAGACAGTACAAAATGCTGTCAAAGGAGAAGATAAGGCTTATTAAACAATTGTCTTTGCTAAGTCATCTAATTGCTTTTCAATATTAAAATGAGTTCTTGTAATTTCTAAGATTTTGGGTTTTATATTTTCTAAGTCTTTAGATTCTAAATGCGCGATACAAGTATTTAAGCTTTTAAAATCGCCAGGCGTTATTACATATCCCAATTTAAATTCCTTAATTACATTTTCTCCCTCTCCGCCAGCAAAATAAAGTATTGGGAGAGCGTTATGGGCCATTTCGTAGATTTTTGAAGGTGTAGAACCATAAATAGCATGAACAAGTGGTACTAATGCGATATGATATTTAGAGAGCTCTTTTAATAGCTTTTCCCTAGTAACTTCCCCGTGATAATAAATGTTTTTAGAAGATGTTTTTAAGTAATCTTCTAAAGCTTCCTTTTCAGCTCCTGCACCATAAATATGTAATTCTTTTTCTCCTAATTCTATATGCTGGCACACTTTTACAATTCCTTGAGCTATACCTAGTAAACCTGCATAAACTAATTTTACCGTATTATTTTCTTCCGTTAAACGGAAATCATTCTGGGACGATACAGCAGGATAGTTGCGATATAAAAATACTTGCTGCTGCGGAAAAATACTTGTAACACGTTCAAGAATTTCTAGCGATTGTCCCAAAACCAGATTTGCTTTTTTATAGTTGTAAACTTCCATTTTTTCTAAAAGCTCATAAAACCGACCTTTTTTTAGTGCTCCCAATTCATATCCTGCCGAAGGCCATAAATCTGACACATTCAAGATAAGCTGTCTTTTTTGATTGCTAAACAATCGCAATGCCGTATTGGCAATAATAAGCGGGGGGCTTTGGATTAAAACTTTATTTGGAAAATCTCTTGGTTGTAATAATTTATGGATGATTAAGCTCAAAGAAAATGAAACCATAGAAAGTAAACGTTTTACTTTATGGGAAGAGTTATTGGCATAAACCCAAAGTCGAGTTACCTCTACACCTTTATAGTTTTCTGTTAACTTCCATTTACCTTGATAATTTTCAAAAATTTTCCCTTTGGGATAATTAGGTAAGGGGCAAATTACTTTTACTACGAAACCTCTTTCTTTTAAGCCTAGAGCAAGCTTCACAATTCTATTAGAAGCAGCTCCAGTTTCTGGTGGAAAATAATTGGTAATGATGCAAATATCTTTCATATAAAACTTTCAAACTGTTTTAATTTCCCTCCTTTGGTACGTTTAAGAATAGTAACGCGCTCTAATTCTACCTGTAGATTTGGTTCTAAATAAGTTTCTACGGCTTTAATTATTTCCTGAAATTTATGCTGAGATAAATCCGCTTCAGCGACATAAAGAATTTTAAATTTGTCTTTTGCCAGTTGATGTATTACAAACTCATTTACAATGCTATTTTCTTCTATAATGCTTTTCGTGACGTAGTAAAAGGTAAGTCCGGGAACCACTTTTCCACTCGGGAGGTGTGCCACATCGCTGGTTCTACCAATCAATTTTTTTAAAATAGGATTTTTAGGGGTGCTCTTTTCATCCAATACGCCAATATCACCTATTTCATATCGAATAAAAGGGTGAGCCTTGTTATATAGTGAAGTAATTACTAATCTACCTTCTTCTCCAAGTGGTAAGGCTTTCCCATTTTTATCTACTACTTCAATAAATAAAGTCTCGTGATTAAGGGACCAATTTCCATTTGGGTTTTGAAAAGCGATGAGGTCTAATTCACTTGCCCCATATTCATTTACAATGGGAACTCCCAGATATTTTTCTAGTAAAATTTTATCTTCTTCAAACAACATTTCACTGGTTACCATGCACACTTTTAGGCTTGGACAAATGTCTTTTAAAATAAGATCTTTTTGCTGAAGATATTTAGCAAAAAGGACAATTGAGCTAGTATAACCATTTATGTAGTCAAACTTTTTCTTTTTAAAATGACCCAAAAACTCTTCTAATTTGGCTTCATTTAAATTAAAAATAGGAAAACGATAACGAGTCGCTAACCAGTCTTTTAATCTTTCGGTGTAGTAACCAATTTTATCTAACGGAATTCCGTAAAATCGTGCTTGGTAGGACGAGTTAAAGTCAATACCAAACCAACCAAACCGATTCATAATTACCGACCAGGTTAAGGCATGTGCGTATTTGTCTTTAGCAAAAATAAAAGGGTGACCGCTAGAGCCAGAAGTTTTGTTTACATAAACTTCTGTAATAGAATAGCCGTCACTTAATCTTTTATCCAAAGGTTGTTGTAAATCTTTCTTGGTAAGAATAGGTAGATCTTCCCACTTGGTAATTTTTTTCCCTTGTAAGAGGGCTTTGTAAAAATTATTATGGGTTTGATGATGGTTTAAAATTTCTTGCTTTTGCTTCGTTAAATATGCAGCATAATCATCGTTAGAAATTTCTTGTATTTGTTTTAAATGCTGTTTAGCTTCCGTTAACGGAAATTTTTTGAGCTTTAAAGTAAAATCAAACCAATTCACAAGACTATTTTATAGGAAAATATTAGTGGGTCAATTTACAAACAATTATTTTTGAAGCCACAAACAAAACCATACAAAATGAACATTCTTATTCTAGGATCTGGCGGTAGAGAACATACTTTTGCTTACAAAATAGCTCAAAGTGAACATTGTAAACAATTATTTGTAGCTCCAGGAAACGCCGGGACTTCACAAATTGCTACCAATATAGCTTTAAATGTTAATGATTTTGAAGCGATTAAAACCACAGTTTTAGAAAAGAAGATAGAAATGTTGATAGTGGGACCAGAAGATCCTCTAGTTAATGGTATTTATGATTTCTTTACGGAAGATGATGCACTAAAGAATGTGATGGTTATAGGACCTTCAAAAAGAGGTGCATTGTTGGAAGGTAGTAAAGAAAGAGCCAAAGAGTTTATGGCCATGCATAATATTCCTACAGCGGCCTATGAAAGCTTTACGGAAGAAAGCGTAGAGGCGGGAAAAGCATTTTTAGAAACTTTAAAACCTCCGTATGTATTAAAAGCCGACGGTTTAGCAGCAGGAAAAGGAGTTTTAATTTTAGAAAATTTAGAGGAAGCTAAAGCAGAATTAGAAGAAATGTTAAGCGGTAAGTTTGGAAATGCAAGCCAAACTGTGGTAATCGAAGAGTTTTTAGATGGTATAGAATTAAGCGTATTTGTATTAACCGACGGTAAAGACTATAAAATACTGCCAACCGCTAAAGATTATAAACGTATTGGAGAAGGAGATACAGGATTAAATACGGGTGGAATGGGAGCTATTTCTCCAGTTCCTTTTGCCGATGAAAAGTTGATGCAAAAAATTGAAGAACGTATTGTAAAACCAGCCGTAAACGGACTTCAAAAAGAAGAGATAGAATATAAAGGTTTTGTATTTATTGGTTTAATTAAAGTGGGTGATGAACCTTACGTAATAGAGTATAATGTGCGTATGGGAGACCCGGAAACCGAAGTGGTTTTACCTAGAGTAAAAACAGACTTAGTAGAGTTATTTCAAAAAGTAGCGCAAGAAGAATTATCTACGGCTAGTTTAGAGATAGATGAAAGATCGGCGACAACAGTAATGACGGTTTCAGGAGGATATCCTGAGGCTTATGAAAAAGGAAAAGAAATTACAGGTATAGAAACTATAGAAGATTCTATTGTTTTTCACGCAGGTACAAAAGAGGAAAATGGTAAAGTATTGACCAATGGAGGTCGAGTAATTGCAGTGACTTCTTTTGGGAAAGATTATAAAGAAGCACTAAAAAAATCTTATCAAAACGTAGAAAAACTACATTTTGATAAGATGTATTATAGAAAAGATTTAGGAAAAGACCTCAGTTAATACTGAGCGTTTTTTCCTAAAAATGTATGTGCTTTAGTAGAACGGTCTTCTTCGTTGTTTTCATTGAATTTTTTCAATTGAAGCATCCAGTAAACAAAAGCTACGGCTGCAATAATCATAAATATCCAGTTTAAACCATTAGCAGCAAACCAGGCAGACAATTCTAACTCACGAAGAGCGTCAAAAGGTAAAAACAAAACATCTTCAAAAAGAGATGCAATAAGATCAAGAAAATCTTTCATCGTTAGGAACTTTGTTATAAATTTCTACAAAAGTAAGAAATTACTCTATGTTAGCAAGCTTTTTTAAAAAATCTAAACCAATCAATTTTTTAATTGTAGGGCTTTTTATGGCTATATATTTTATTGTAGCTAACTTTTTAGATCAAAATACAGCATATTCCTGGCAGTTTCTTACCAAAAAAATAGGCTATCTTATTACCTATATTTTGCTTATGGTGGTATTAAATTTTATTGTTAAACGCAATACAATCAGTAGAAAAAATACTTATACTATTTTATTATTCGGGTTTTTAACCACCTTATGTTTATCTGTCTTACAAGCAAATGAGTTATTTATCGCAGCATTTTTTGTGTTGCTAGCTTTAAGAAGAGTAATAAGTTTAAGATCGGGTTTAGAAATAAAAAAGAAAATTTTCGATGCATCTTTATGGGTAGTAGTGGCGAGTTTATTCTATCCGTTAAGCATTCTATTTTTAATACTACCTTTTGTAGGAATATTCTATTATGCAATACAAGACTTCAAAAATCTTTTTATTCCCCTCGTTGCCGTTTTTTGTGTTTACTTTTTGGTTACAACGGGTTATTTCTTGGTTTTAGACACTCCTTTTTATTTAAGTCAGTATTTTGTGTTTCCAAGTCTTAATTTGGAGGTTTATCAAAAGGCAGATGTTCTTATACCCTTAATGATCATAGGCTTGTTTACTATACTCAATCTATTTTTCTTTTTAAAAGAATTACAGTTAACCATAAGAAAAAGAAAACCTATGCTTTTTCTTATTTTTTTATTTTTTATTATAGGCTTGTTAATAGTGTTATTATCTCCTCAAAAAACAGGAAGCGAACTTATTTTTCCTTTTATAGGCGTGAGTGTTATTGGGACAATTTTCTTAGAGCATAAAGGAGGCAAAATTTTAAAGGAAATAAAATTAGGAATATTAGCTTTAGCTGTACTCATTATTCCTTTTGTGTTATGGTAAATCTTTCTTTATACGACATAGAACAAGAGTTAAAAAAAAGACATCCTTATGCTTATGAATGGGGAAGAAAACAAAATGATATTTGGGACGGTTACACCAATTTTATCTATAAAACTCCTTTTTGGGATGAGGTAGTAGAGGTGATGAAAATTACAATAGAAGCCTATAATTTAGACAAAAAAGAGCTATTTCAATACGCGGCCAATCGTTGGTATAACTTCTGGAGTGCGGTAGCGGTGGAGAAAATTTTCACCCAAATTGAAGGAGTAACTCCTGCAGTAAACAACAAAGATAGATTAGTTGATTTTAACCTTAACGGAATTAATTTTGACCACAAAACCTCAGTATTTCCTAAGGGATTTAAGCAAACCATATATTATGCTCAAACCCACAAAGAAGAACTACTGTATTGGTTATACAAGAATCAAAGTCAGCAGCAGCGAAAACATCTAGAAAACCGACTTTTTTTAATGGTTTATGCCGAAGATGGCGCACATTGGAAGTTAAAAGCAGAAATCACGTGGTTGCAATCTATCATTCAAAAATATGTAAGTACCTTTGATACTTCTTTATTAACTCCATTACAATGGAAAGAAAAATCGGCTTTATCCGATATAATTTGGGCAGTTAAATGAATTACATAGGCTCTAAAAATAAACTCTCCTCTTGGATCTTAGAAGTAGTATCTCAAGAAATTTCTATACCCTTAAAAGATGCTGTATTTTGCGATTTATTTGCAGGAACAGGCAGGGTAGGGCGAACTTTTAAACCTTTAGTAAAACAAGTTATTGCTAATGATGTAGAGTTTTATAGTTACGTCCTGTTACAAAATTATATTGGCAACCACAGTTCGCTTCCGCGGAAGCAAGACTACCTAAAAAAGCTGAATGAGCTTAACCCTCAATTAGGTTTTATTGCCGAGCATTATGGTGAAAACGGAAATGCCGATCGTCTATTTTTCTCTCAAGAAAATGCACAAAAAATAGATGCGGTTAGACAGCAAATTGAAACGTGGAAAAATCAAAAAGAAATTGATGACGCGCTTTACTACTTTTTGCTAACATCACTATTAGAAAGCGCCGATAAGGTAGCCAATACTGCTTCGGTATATGGAGCTTACTTAAAAAAGATAAAAAAATCTGCCGCTAAATCTATCGAAATTGTTGGAGCAGATTTTGATAAAACCAAAAATGCTCATCAAGTTTATCAAGAAGACGGTAATGAATTGATAAAAAAAATAAGCGGAGATATTTTATATTTAGATCCACCTTATAATGCAAGGCAATACGGTGCAAACTATCATTTACTTACTACTATCGCAAAATATGATACCTTTGTACCTAAAGGTAAAACCGGTTTGCGCGATTACTATAAATCTGCTTATTGTAGAAAAGGAGAAGTAGCCAAGCAATTTGAAAATTTGATTAAAGATGCTCAATTTTCAACCGTATTTTTAAGTTACAATAATGAAGGTTTGATGCCTCCCGAAACCATAAAAGAAATTATGGAAAAGTATGGAAGTTATAGCTTAAAGGTAAAAGATTACCAACGTTTTAAAGCAGATAAAACCGAAAATAGAAATCACAAGGCGAATGCCACACAAGAATATTTACATATTTTAAAGAAATAAAAAAAGAAATTATGTTTTCAGACAAGGCAAATAAAATATTTCAAGAAGTAATAGAAAAATACCACGAGGTAAATACAGTAGATCAACCTTTTGAGAATCCTTATGGAGAAAAAGAGGACTTACTAGCGCATTTGCTTTATAGAAAATCTTGGATAGATACGGTGCAATGGCATTATGAAGATATTATACGCGATCCACAAATTGATCCTGTTTCTGCGTTAAAATTAAAACGTCAAATTGATGCTTCTAACCAAGATCGTACCGATATGGTAGAGTATATAGATTCTTATTTCTTAGAGAAGTATAAAGATGCAACTCCAAAGGCAGATGCTACCATTAATACCGAGAGTCCAGCTTGGGGGGTAGATCGTTTATCGATTTTAGCTTTAAAAATTTATCATATGCATGAAGAGGCAACACGTAAAGATGCTTCTCAAGAACACCAAATGGCTTGCCAAGCAAAATTAGATGTGTTGTTAGAGCAACGTGTAGATTTGTCTACAGCGATTAATCAATTGCTTACCGATATTGAAAATGGTGACAAGTACATGAAAGTGTACAAGCAAATGAAAATGTACAATGATGACGAGCTTAATCCTGTTTTAAGAGGTCAAAAATAATTCACGCTAAGTGAAAACAACAGTTCAACACATCGCCATTATAAGACTCTCAGCTTTGGGCGATGTGGCGATGCTGGTTCCCATATTAAGAAGATTTTTAAAACAGCATCCACACGTAAAAGTGACGGTGGTGACCAAACCTTTTTTTGGTAAGCTTTTTAAAGATTTACCAGAAGTCAACGTGCTTGCTGCAGATGTAAAAACAAAGCACAAAGGTATTTTGGGTCTGTGGAAATTAGCGAAAGAGATAAAAAGCTTGGAAGTAGACGCGGTAGCCGATGTTCATAACGTCTTGCGTTCTAAGATTCTTCGGTTTTTCTTTTTCCTTTACGGAATTAAATCTGCAGCGATAAACAAAGGCAGAACAGAGAAAAAACAACTTACAGCTTTAAAACTTAAAAGCATTCGCCCTTTAAAAACGACTCATGAGCGTTACGAAAAGGTATTGGCACAATTAGGTTTTCCTGTGGATCTATCACAAGATGTTAAGTTTAAAAAACCAAATTTACCTAAGCAATTTCAGCAGCAGCTACAACCGAATACCAAAAAATGGATAGGGATAGCTCCGTTTGCCGCTCACGAATCAAAAATGTATCCGCTTTCTTTAATGGAAAAGGTAATTGCCAAATTAAATGCAGAAGAGAATCTGCAGGTTTTCTTGTTTGGCGGCGGTGAAAATGAAAAGCAATTATTGTCTACTTTAGCTTCAAAATACGAAAATGTCACTAGCATGGTAGGTGTTTACGCTTTCGCGGAAGAATTACATATCATCGCCAATCTAGACGTGATACTTTCTATGGATAGTGGAAACGGGCATATGGCTGCTATGTATCAAATTCCGGTAATCACGGTGTGGGGAGCCACTCATCCTTATGCTGGTTTTGCACCATTTAAGCAACCAATAGAAAATCAAGTGCTTCCGAGTTTAAAGAAATATCCTTTTTTACCTACTTCCATCTATGGGAATAAACAAGTAGAAGGGTATGAAGCGGTGATGGAAAGTATTCCGCCAAGGAAGATTATAGAAAAAATTAAATCATTTGTATAAATGTTTAAAAATACCCTCAAAAACTGGCTCTTAAAACTTGGTCTAGCTAGCTTTACTTTATTAATCTTTTTATACGCGATATTTTCAGCTTTAGGAATAGAATATCCACCTATTTCTAGAGATATGATAGGAGACAAGCTTTCATTTGAGTGGTTTGTTGTGATGGCAGTTATTCTTGCTCCGCTTTTAGAAGAAGTCGCTTTTAGAGGTTTTTTTACCGCTAAAAGATGGCTTAGGATTATATCTTTTATAGTTCTGCTTGTTTTTATAGGATTGTCGTTTAGCTATTTTGCTTTAGCATTACTAGTGTTATATATCGCGACGATATTTGTGAATGATAGAAGTGGCAAAAAACACATTAATACATTACTTATTATGAATGCGGTACTCTTTGCAGGGATTCATTATACCGCAGAAGATTTTATGACCTCTTTGGGTACGATAGCCATTTTAGCACAATTTGGAATGGGATTAATTTTATTATGGATCACCATTAACTTCGGACTCATAAAAGCGATGTTGTTTCATGCTTTTTACAACGGGTTATTGATGTTATTGCTATTTATGGCATTACAATATCCTTCTTCTAAAAATCACCGTATAGAAAGTGAAAATTTAGTCGTAGAATATAAAGAACGAGCTATTTTAGATAGTAATACAAGCTCGTTTTCATCGAGTGCAAATAAAGATACTTTGTATATTCATAATATGTCTATTGGAAAAGCAAAACCCATGCTAGAACAAACAAATAATGTTGAAGAATCAAGCATTTGGATAGAAAATGTTCCTTTTATGAAATATGATTTTAAAATTTACACCAACAATCAAGAAGAGGTGTCTAATTACAGCAAAGAACTAGAGCAATTACTAAAACAAGAAGAACTTATTAATTAAACTATGGATTTTAATACCCCAATTTTTACGTATATCATTATAGGAATATGCGCTTTATATATTTCGGTAAATTTGTACCGTTTTAAAGAACTCGACCAAAATAAGAGAAGAAGATTGTATATACTTATCGGAGTTTTTGTGCTTTACGTGATTGCTAAAATATGGAGGATAACTCAGGAATAGTTTTTCGTGTAAAAGATTTTCTTTAAATTTATTTTTAAATACTTGAATTATGACACTACGAACTCCGTTATTTTTGCTAATTCTTTTAATTTTTTCCATCTTTTTTATTGGCGGAAGCTTGTTTTTAATTCTTAAAAACGAAAAAGAAAGCTTACCAAAAGTTCTTTGGGTATTCATCGTGTTGGCTTTTCCTATTATTGGTGCTACTGTTTATTATGCCAATGCACTCATACAATATCAAAGAGCAAAACAACAACCTGCTTATTAATTAAAATTTAATGAAGAAAACATTAGAATATTTAAACCCTAGCAAAAAGAGATGTCTTTTTAACGGAATAGCCTTAATTCTCTTTGGAGGATATATGTATTTCTTTACTGAAAGAACATCTTTCAACTACCTATTTCTGATAGGGCTGGCTTAGTTTGGTTAGGAGTCTATGCGTATAAAATCTATGTTTCAACTTCAATTAATAAATAATTATGAAAATAAACCTGCTATATAAAATTATAGCTGTGTTTTTTATCATATTTCATTTTCACGATGAAAATTATGAAGAAGAAAAACTAGCAGCAGTTTCTTATTTTGCAATACTTCTCCTTTTGGGATATGATATTACTAGAACCACCATCAAAATGATGAAAAGCGGATTTAAGAAGGAAAAATAAATATTACACCTATTAAATTCATAAAAAAAACCTCTCTTTTACAGAGAGGTTTTTAAATTTTTTATACTGATGAGATGCTGAACTTATTCAGCATGAAAAGCCTGAGGCTCATATCGTCCCATCTTCACTACTAATTAAACATCATCAAAATCAACTTTAATCGTCGATGTCGTAGGATGTGCTTGGCACGTAAGTGTTAAACCTTCTTCGATTTCTTCGTCGGTTAAGATTTGGTTTTTCATCA
>Ga0115561_1000936_pt1 | contig 21263 bp, 30 predicted proteins | sample COGITO_mtgs_1105_4_FD_87201 | JGI IMG/M metagenome (GOLD analysis project Ga0115561, IMG submission 87201) | Pelagic marine microbial communities from North Sea - COGITO_mtgs_110512 | ecosystem: Environmental > Aquatic > Marine > Epipelagic | place: Germany:Helgoland, sampling site Kabeltonne...
CTACGACCTGACGAAGCGCAATTTTTAGCAACTCGGAAATTTTCAATTTTAGAAATCGCCAGAATATTCAGAGTCCCACCTCACAAATTAGGGGATTTGGAGCGTGCTACATTTTCAAATATAGAACACCAATCAATTGAATTTTTAACCGATACGATCAATCCAATAGCTATAAAGATAGAGCAGGAACTCAATAAAAAATTAATTTTTGAGAATGAAAAAGGCATAAGTTATTTTGAGCATAACACAAACGGATTACTTCGAGGAGATGCAAAGACTAGGGCAGAATATTATACAAAGCTTTATTCAGTCGGAGCAATTACTCAAAACGAGATCAGAAGAAAGGAGAACATGAACGACATGGAGGGCGGTGATGTGCTATATGTGCCTTTGAATATGGTTGATTCCAATAAAACACAAGACAATGAAGAGCAGTAAGGAGATTAGACAGTTTAACACCACAGAGTTAAGGGCTATAGATAGCGAAAGCGGAGGCGTAACAATTCGAGGCTATGCCAGCGTATTCAATAAATTATCGCATGACTTAGGGCAGTTTAGGGAGCAAATAGATCCGGCAGCCTTTAGAAGCGCATTAGACAGCCCAGAATTAGACTGTGTCGCTTTATTAAACCACGACAATAATATAATTTTCGCACGAAGCAGTAACGGAAGTTTAAAATTAAGTACAGACGAAAAGGGACTAATTTCTGAGTGGGATATGCCAAACACACAGGCCGCAAGAGATACCGCCGAACTGGTTAAGAGTGGAGTAATTTCGCAAATGAGTTTTGGCTTTTATGTAGGAAAAGACAGTTGGCAAAAGCGAAGTAAAGGAGAATACATAAGAACAATCAAAGAGGTAAAAAAATTGGTTGATGTTAGCCTTGTGACTAAACCGGCATACCCACAAACAAGCGCAGGAATTAGAAGCCTAGACGATTATATACAGGCAGAAATGCCAACACCTAAAAACACAATAAACAACATCAAATTAACTTTATTGAAATTAAAATGAAAAAGACAATTAAGCAACTAAAAGAAGAACGTCAGTCATCTATTGACGAAATGACTGCCCTTGTAAATTTATCAGAATCAGAGGACAGAAATCTAACTTCAACAGAACAAAAAGATTTTGATCTTACCACCAGCAAAGTAGAAAATTTAGACTCTCGAATTGAGCGACTGGAGCGATCTTTAAATCTGGTAAACAATGCACCGATTTCTCACTCAATTCAAGACGTAGCAAATACAGACAAGGATTTGAGAGGGTTTTCCTTCGGAGCAGTGATCAAAGCAGCCTATACTGGGCAAGTTGATGGATTAATCAAAGAATTAGATGCAGAGGCACGAATCAAAGAGCCAAATGCAGCATATAGAGGTATTGCAATCCCTGCTTCAGTATTACAAATGAGGACAGCATTACCAGCAGCAGCAGGAGATGTAAAAAGTGTAGATACTGGCGCATTTGTAGATCAGTTAGAAGCAGCTTCAGTACTAGCTAAAGCAGGAGCTAACTTTTACACCGGACTAAGCGCAGATAGAAAATTCCCAGTGATTAGCGACATCACGTCAAGTTTTGTATCTGAAAACCCTAGCGCAGTAAGTGAAAGCGGAGCAGTAACAGGCTTAACGATTTCGCCAAACAAAATAATTTCCGTTGTAGGTATGTCGGCTGAAATGATGGCGCAAAATACAGGAGTCGAAGCTGCATTACGTAGAAATATGGTAGAGTCTATTATGGCTACATTTGAATCTAATTTACTTTCAAAAGTAGATAAATCTGCAGGCCCTTCATCTATATATTCAGATGCAAACGCATTTTCAACAGCCGCAGCCTTGACTGATGATATTCTTTACGGTTTGGAAACTTATTGTTTAGGTAAAAATGTAGATACTTCAAGAGCAAGATTTGCATATTTATGTTCACCGAATGCTTTAGGTAAAGTAAAAGGATTGGCAGGAACGAACTTTGTTAATCAGTTTGCAGATCTAGCAAATAAAACAATAAACACCCACCCTTATCTAGTTTCTTCAAACGTAGGAAACGAAGCAACCGCAGGGAAAGAGCGTATTTTATTTGGAGATTTCTCTAAGGTACATATCGGACAATTTGGAGGGATTTCTGTATTATTTGACCCTTACACAAACGCAGCCAAAGGACTTGGTAGGTTGGTAGTTACGTCTTTAGTAGATGGAGCAGCAGCACAAGCTGGGGATGTATTGGCAAAATGGACTAAAGCATAAATTTAGTACAAATAATTTATATATAGAGGTGGCTTAACCGCTGCCTCTATTTAAATCAGCAAAATATGCCTTTTGTAGAAAAATCAGGATTTTTAAACGTTGAGCCAATCACTTTGGTACAAGCAAAATCATATTTAAAAATTGATTCCACTGATGAAGATGCTTATATAACGGAATTAATTGCCACAGTTCGGGAATTTGTAGAAGATGAAACAAATACCGGCATAGTTCAGCAGGATATTACAGAATACAGAGATGGCTTTAATACTGTGATCACTTTACAAATCAACGGACAAATTGCGCAAAAAGGAGATACAGGCTATGAAACTGTAAATACTCCAAAGGTTTCATATTTAAAAGATGGTAGCTGGATAGATTTATCAATTAATACAGATTATTATTTCAGTAATTACAACGGCCAGCCAAAAATACAAGCAGCATCAAATGGTTGGAATGTTGATCCAGATGAAAGACTTAACAATGTGAAAATATCCTATGTTATAAAACCAACAACAGGGATACCTAAGCCATTAGTACAAGCCATGTATTTGTTGATTGGTCATTTTTTCGACAACAGGAACGCAATCACATACGGAAACGCCAAAGAGCTGCCTATTGGATACAAAAGAATAATAAACCAGTACAAATCAATTATTTGGAGTAAATAAATGGATGCCGGGAGTTTAAAATATAGAATTGAGATCAAACACAGGGCATTCCTTCAGGAAAGTGACTACGGAGGGGTTTACGAATCTTCCGACAGTATTGTTGATCAAAATAATACAGGATACAATTCTATATTTAACAAATGGGCAAATATTAAATGGCTGCAGGCAAAGGAACGTCTTCAGGGAGGTATTTTCTCATCAGTAAAGCAGGCAATATTTACAGTTAGATATAGCAATGATTTAAGCAATCTAAACTCAAGGGACTCTATTACATATGATAATGAAGATTTTGAAATTCAGAGTTTAGCCTATAAAGGTCACAAAGCTTTTATAGAAATAATAGCAACGCTAAAAGAGTAATGCAATTTACAACAAACATAAAAGGGGCTAAAGCTGTAGAGAAAGCTTTAATGAATGCAAGTGATAAACTCACTCGAAAAGTTATTCTAAGCGGCATGAGAGCGGCAGCCACCCCAATAGTGAAAGCTGTAAAGTCATACACACCAGTAAGTAAAAACACAAACTACGACAATCGAAAGCGTGGAGATTTAAAAAAGTCCATAGGAAAATTTACCGGTAAAAGTAAAAAGTTTGCAACCCTATACGTAGGGCCAAGAGTTAAAAACAAGTTTGCATATATGGGCTATATAGGTCACTGGATAGAGTTCGGAAATGATACCGGGTACGATTTAGCTTTTAAAGGCCGCAGATATGTTCAAAAAGGGTACGAATCAGCGCAGGAGAAAGCCCTATCTATATTAGACGAGAAAATACTAAAAGCAGCAACTAAATTCTTAAAATGAGCGTGATTGGCATACATATAGGAAAAGCAATTTATCACATTTTAAAGAATGACAGCTCTATTGTTTCAATGGTGGGGAACGTCAAAAATATACAGCCTTCGGCAATATATACAGACAGCCCCAAAGCAGGTATTTATTATGATATTCTAACGGTAAACAACACAAACACAAAAGGCGATCATAAGGCAACCATTACAGAGGTGTCGGTGCAAATAGAATGCTTTAAGAAATCATACGAAGATGTGATCAATTTAGGGGCTAGAGTGCAGGAACTTTTAGACAAAAAAAACGGAACATTTAACGGAGTAAACTTACAAAGTTGTGTACTAGAATCGCAATCATCAGACTTCGATGGGAATAATAAATTGTATTATTTACAACTAACTTTCAAAACACGAATCACTTAAAAAACAAAAAAATGGCAATAGTAAACGCAACAGACGTAATCATAACAATAAACGACACAGCAGGTACAGCACACGGATCAGTAACAGAGAAACTACTATTTGGTACTTCTGCTTCTTTATCTGTTTCTAGAGACCTTAGAGACTCTACTAACAAAGCAAGTGCAGGATGGTCTGAATCATTAGCAGGTCTTAAATCTTGGGAACTTTCAGGAGATGGATTTGTAGAATTTCGACTTGCTGATGCAGCTCAAAAAAACTTCAAAGAGTTGTTTCAAAAAATGATAGCAAACGATCCTGAAGTAACTGTAAAGTTTTCTGATGGTATTACTTACTATGTTGGTAACGCTTTTATGACTTCTTTAAGCGTAGATGCAGGTGTAGAAGAAAACGCAACTTACTCAGTTTCACTTACAGGATCGGGAGCTTTAACTCAAGGATAGTATTAACTTTTAAATCCATTAAATTATGGCAATTCAAAACGCATCGGATTTATTAGTCTACAAGAAAACTAGCCCTGCTAGAGCGCAGGTTACTCGGATCAAGGTTAAGAGTTCTACTCCTATTAAGGATTTTACATTAAATAATAACATAATACTTAATAATGTTACTGACGCATCAGGAGATATTTCTGATGGTGTAGTTGATGCTTTGTCGGGAATTAATACAGGTTTTTCAGTCTGCTCTAGTATTAGTGCTATTTTAACAGGTACTTATGGATATACAGCAACAGCGGTAGTAAATGACCCTTCTGATGCTTCATTTAAAAAATTCGATGTAACCAACGGAGCAAATGGACCTGTCCCTACGCTAGAAGTATTAAGCGGTACAAACGAGTTCAAATCGGGCGCAGTCGAAATAGTTGTAATCACATCGGGTCAATCTTTAGTTTATCAACCAATCGCTTTCAGTACATCTGCTTCGCTTGGTGTAAGTAAGGATTTACGTGATATTACTACGAAAGACTCTCAAGGATGGCAAGAGAACGCAAAGGGATTAGGTTCTTTTGAGTTAAGTACAGATGCACTATGGGATGTAAACAACGCTGTAGGAGTCGAGTCTGCTACAGAAGATTTGATTGTAGGCGATTCAGTAGATGTTAAGTTTTCCGATAGAGTTCGCAACTTAATTGATACTGAGGAGGTTTATGGGTCTAGTGAGTGGAGTGTATCTAACGTCACCATAACTAAACACCTCCAAGACCCATTTGGTCAATTTACTGCTGCTCAATTCGATGTTGACTCTAGTGGTGGATATAGACGAAACCAATATTATCTCCCAATAAACTTGGTTGAAAGTAAAAAAATATCTTGGTCATTATACCTTAAGGCAGTTTCGGTTTCGGCAAATTCTTGTCAATTTAGGATTCAAGGGGATAGTGCGGTACAAGCTGATTTAGACTTTACCACAAGTATAGAAAAAATTAGTGGTGATGGTACTGTCTCGTCAACAAACACGCTTATAAAAAAAGTAACAGGTTTAAGTACGACTTCGTGGACTAGAGTACAAATAACTACAGACTCAGTAATTTCAGGTACAGATTTACGTGATGTTAGAATTATAACATATCCTGGAGACTCTTTCTCAAGCCAAACCACGGCAGACAAGATAATAACCGCTTCGTGGCAAGTCGAAACAAGTACAGACGCTTCGGATTATCAAAACCCGACTGAGGTAGATTGTTACCAAGGTAAAGCGTTTGTAAATAGTGTTTCTGTAGATGCAGGAGTCGAGGACAATGCAACTTATTCTGCTTCGTTCACAGGTACTTCGGAGATATTTATTAATGGTTTAGGTCACGAGTTATTAGGTGATAATTACTTTGATGGGGTTGAAACTACAGGGGGTTTAAATAAGTTATTAATTCCAAATTGGAAATTTAGCAACGAGAATTCAAATGCTTTAGGTTATTTTCCTAGTGCTGCTAGGTTTAAGTGGGCAAGTAGTGCTGATACTTTTTTAGTTTCTTACACTGGTAGTGCAAACTTAGATGTAATGGTTGTGGGTAAAGAGTATGAATTGACTTATACAATTTCTGCTTATGTAAGTGGTGAATTAACTTTAAATTCAGCAACAAATAACCCTACAATTCCTTTAATTGTTGGAAGTCATACAATTAGGTTTACATCTGACCAAGCTTATTTAATGATTGCAAAATCAGGTACATCAGGTGAAATTCATATAAGTTACATATCACTTAAAGAAGTATTCTCTTAAACACTAATAAATTAAAAAAATGAAAAAGGTAGAAATAGGCGGCCAAGAACGACCAATCAGGTTCAGTTATTTAGCTTTGAAAGACATTTGTAATAAATGCGGATTAAAGTTAAGCGAAATGAATCAGTTAGGATCGGAGATTGAACACATCGGTATTATTACATATTACGGACTAAAAGCAGGAGCTAAGAAGATCGGCGAACCTTTTAAGTACAAAATAACTGATATAGAAGATTGGCTTGACAACGAGGCCTTTAGTAAAATTGGAGAAATTTTAGAATCTTTTCAATTAGACCAGCCACAAAATGACCCGCAAATTGGGGGAAAGTAGAAGAACCTATTGAATCCGATTTAATCACATTTGACAAATTGGAAGAGATAGGGCTGGGAAAGCTAGGAATGAATCATGATGAAATGTACGATTTGACTATGCGGAGCTTTGTAAATAAACTCAAAGGTTTTAACGATCACCAGCAGCTAAAGACTCGGACATCATGGGAGCAGACAAGAATAATCATGCACTCGATTCTAAAGCCTTACATGAATAAAAACGTAAGCCTTAAAGAGGTGCTACCTTTTGAATGGGATAGTGATATAAAGACAGCCAAACCAGTAAGTAAAAAGCATATTCAGAGCGTGATAGATCGCTATGAAAACCACAAAAAAAATAAATAGATGGGCTTAAAAAAAGCAACTGTAAAGCTAGGGGCGGACACAAAGGAGTTTCAAAGCAAAATGCGAAAGGCTTCCAAAACTTTCCGAAAGATGGGGAAGCAGATGAAAGACATGGGGAAGCAGATGAGTATTGGGCTGACCTTACCGCTAACAGCCTTTGCAGCGGCTTCTGTTAAAGCCTTTGATACACAAGCCAAAGCGGAAGCCAAGCTTAGAACAGCCCTAAAAGGTAATGAAAAAGCCTTTAAAAGCTTAACAAAACAAGCCAGAGAACTCCAAAAAATTAGCTTATTTGGAGATGAGGAAACCATACAGGCGCAGTCTATGCTTGCAAGCATGGGACTAGAGGAGGATGCAATTAAAAGATTAACACCTCTAATTCAAGACATGGCAACCGCTAAAGGCATGAACCTTACCGCAGCAGCGGATTTAGTGGCTAAGTCTGTAGGTTCTTCAACCAACGCATTAAGTAGGTACGGTATACAGATAGAGGGAGCTGTAGGAAGCACTGAAAGACTAGACAGCGCAGCCAATGCACTAAGCAAGCAATTCAAAGGACAAGCCGCAGCAGCGGCAGAAGCAGGGGCCGGAGGGATCACTCAGTTAAAAAACTCTATTGGGGATTTAATGGAAGAAATTGGGGGCTTATTAATGCCAGTTGTCAATTCCATCGCTGAGAAGGTTAAAGGCATGGTTAAAAAATTTGGAGATCTAGATAAAGGCACAAAAGTAATTATTTTAACAATTGGCACATTGGTAGCTGCATTGGGGCCAGTAATTTATACGCTTGGAATAATTGCCACGAAAATAATGGCAATAAATACTCCGATTCTTTTAGTCATCGCAGGAATTGCTGCCCTAGTTACTGCAGTAGGATATGCTGCATCAAATTGGGATGCATTAAGCGAAAGGGCAAATTTAGTTTTTACAATTCTACAAAATGACCTTTTAGATCTGGCTAAGTTTTTCGTTAAAAATAACCCTATTAGTATCTTAATAAAAGGATATAATAAAGTAGCTAAGTTTTTCGGTAAGGAACAGCTTGGAAATCCTTTTGAAAATATTGGGAACAGCCTAGATAAATTTAAAAAAGATCTTCCCCAAGTAAAGACACAGATGAAAGGCTTTGGGGAGTCTATGCGAGAAAGTGCACTAAAAGCTGCAGGCGCATTAGGATTCCTAAATGAACAAGTAAGTGGAGAGGCCTCAGGAGGGGCTGAAGGAGGAGGGGATGAAGGGTCTGAAGGAGGAGGTGGTGATACTGGAATAATTCAGAATATTAATAAACTAAAAGAGGCCAGCAATAGCTTTGCTATGTCCATCTCGGATAGTTTTGCTTCTGGCTTTGCAAACGCTGTGACCAGTGGAGAAGGTTTTTTAAAATCAATGAGTGAAATATTTAAGGGGATAGCCAAACAGATCGCTGCCATGATTATAAAAGCTTCAGTTTTAGCTGTATTATTTCAATTTACAGGATTAGGTAACATGCAAGCAGCGGCAGACGGAGCGACAGGATTTAAAGACCTATTGGCTTTAGGATTACAAGGAAAGGCAACCGGTGGGTCAGTTTCCAGAAATTCGCCATATATGGTGGGAGAAAAAGGCCCGGAGATGTTTATGCCTAATTCAAGCGGAACAATAATACCAAACCATAAACTAAGCGGCGGAGCTGGTGATGCTGTTATCCCTGATGTAAGAATATCGGGAAACGACTTATTAATCGTATTTGATAGAGCAGAACGTAGAAAAAATAGAAGGTAAAGGCATGGGGTCATTCGGAAAGTATAGAGATACTATAATTAAAGGTGAAAAGGGTACTGATTGGTATGTAGAAATTCATAAAAAGGATTTCTCAGGATCTTCTACTGATATGACTTTAGCAGGTGAAGGCTTCCAAATAACTTGGAACGGACAAGGATCAACAAGAGATCGAATATTTTTAGGGTCGGAATGTGTAATAAGTCTTATGGTTCGAACCGATACTGACGAGACTGATTTATACGATATATTAGATGCAGGATTTAAAGAATACTTTATCAGAATCTATAAAAACTCTGTAAGCACATCAACAATATGGTGGTACGGATGGATTCAACCATCATTCGATACAGTAGAAAATGCTCCATATCCTTACATTTCTCAAATTACAGCGACCGACTCATACGGATATTATCAAAAACAACTTTTTTCTACCTTTAGCAGCGAAGAACAAAAGCAAGACAACCATAGCCTTGCGAGAATATATTTAGATTTCTTACACAATACAGATTTAGCAGCAGTCAATTTAGTCGAAAACCCTGATTTCTTAGCATATAAAGGATGGAAGTTGTTTTCAAATGATGTTATTGCAAACGGATTTCTTACAATAAACGGACAAACAGGAAGCCGGAAATCAATATCTTGTGAAGGTGATACTTTAATTGTAGGCAATACTTATGAGGTTAATATATTAGTTCAATCTAGAACTTCCGGTACATTAACCGTAATTGATGGCGGTAGTGGATCAACAATCGGGTCAATAACCTCTACAGGATTAAAGACTTTTACTTGGACTCAATCCGCAGCTAGTGGAGGTAAAGGGCTTCACCTTTACACAAACAACAATTTTGTAGGTGTATTGAGTTACGTTACAGTTCATCAAACTGAGGATTTACCTTGCCCTAGTGGTGTGAATTTTATACAAACAGCTATAGACTGGCACACCGCAGCCGACCAAGGTGTTGTTACTGATGATGCAAGTAAATATTATATTTGTAAAGGTGCTTTCGCTACTAACACAAACTTTCCTTTTGAATATAAAGAATCAGACGCTTTTCAAGAAGCGTTAAAGATATTTAACACAGTAGGATTCTTAGCAGAAGGTAAATACAACTTTATACAACCGAATCATTACATAGGCACTACAAACGGTGGAAATATTTTTTACCCTTACAATAGCGAAACTTATACCGCAACTTCATCAAGTCAAACAAATCTATGCGAAATAAATCAATCGAGTAATGTTTTACTTGGTGGATCAAGTTTCACCTACGAAGCTCCGTTTAAATCAGTAAGTACTGTTTTCACATCAGTAGGTCAAGCGTTTAATTTACCTTCAGGGGTTGATTTAACTGATTTTGATTCAGATGATGATTATGTTTATGGCGGTCAAATTGTAGCTAATCAAGATTATGATCTGGATTGGTCATCCACTTATATTGAAAAAATACCTAAAAGTAATATAGATACCTTAATTGGAGCAACGCATAGCATTAACTCAATACAACAAAGCTTTCATTCTTATGTAACTATAAAAGCGACAACCGCAACAGGAGAAAAATATTTGACTTTAGATTCAAACGATAATTTAGAATGGTCGACTAATCAAAAAAGAATAGTTTTATCTAGAGGGCTAAATAGGAATCCCGCAACAGGGCCATACAATAGTTTATTTAGCTCATCTTTTAATCAAAGCACTTGTGAAGGAGCTTATAAAAATAATGGAGTATTTGGGCCTGCCGCTTACCTAGATTACAAAAACCCTGATAATATTATACTGGTCACGCAGCCAAGTACTCAAAATGATAATAAATATACATTTAGACAGCATTTAAAATTTAAGGTAAAAATACCACAACTGTCAAGTACAAGTTCTGTATTTGTTAAAGTTGATACTGATTTAGCAGTTTTAGCTTACAATCCGGGCGGACAAGGTAGTACTTACTCTATAAACCCATCAAGTACAGGGGTCACAAAAGAATCAACATCTGGCGGCATAACTTTAGAGGTGGAGGAAACAACCTCACTATCCACTAACGAAGCCAGATTCACAGAGACAAGCACAAGCTCAACTTCAACAGAGAATTTTAATTTAGATGACGTTCTTATTGGTGTTACTGAGTCAGATGCAACCTATTCAATTACAGACATAAACAACGAAGCAGTAACTGAAAATCTTTACAGAGGTAGCAATCAAGTAGAGGGAGAGGTAGCTACACAGTTATTAGTAAAAGAGTTTTTAGAAATGCAACAAAGCCCACTTCAAATATTGCAAGGAAGCATTCAAAGTGCTAATATATCCCCTTTAGATATAGTTAAGTACAAACTAAATAGCAATGCCGCTGCAGCAAAATACTATATGTTCTTTGGTGGTACATTTAAGGCTAATAGTGAGATTATGGAAGGTGAATGGTTTAGAATAAAAGGAGACTAAGATATGGCTAAAAGTTTGAAAAGATTATCTAGTGATGTATCTTCAATAAGTTCGGCAGTTAAAAATGTCAATTCAACATTTTCAGACTTTCTAAATGAACAAGCGTATGGAGTTGTTTCTCAAGAGATCCCTAACGTAGATAGTAGTGGTAACCCTTTAGCTATTGGTACGATATATCTTGAAAATAATATGAAGGGTAAGATTCTAAAGCACTCCAAAATTGTTTTAACATTCCCTGATGGGTCCAACCCTTTAATAATACCCAACGATATAGGTAATCAGCCGGGAACAAATTTGAATGAATTTGTGGTAAGATTTGCAGCAGCAGGTGCTGAAGTATTTCCTGAAACATCTTACCCAGTTGGATCGCTTATTTTAGGATTAGATTACGAGGCAAATACGGTATTAGGTGCAGCCGGTGGAGCAGATGCTACTGGTGATGATGTACAATATTATTATGGTGGTGCTTTAGCAGGCTCATCAAATACTAATTCAGAGGGTGGATCTCCTCACGACTTTAAATTCAACCGTGCTTCGGGTGTTGTAACAGCTCAAGGCTTTGCAGGAGACGGCTCTGCCTTAACTAATTTACCTGCTACTAGTCCAGGCGGAGCTAACAATCAAGTGCAATTTGCATACAATGGAGCATTTACCGCTGATTCTGATTTCTCATTTAATCAGTTTAGCAATATTTTAGATGTATCAACGGTAAGAGCAGAGAATGCTACCGCAGGTATTTACCTATCAGCAGGTAGTCAATATATGTACCTCACTCCTGTAGACTTTATAGCTACTGCTAGTAGTTCATCGAATGGGTTTATTAGTAATGATGGAGCTAGGTTAGGTATCGTTTCTGGACAAACCTATTACGCACAATTCCAAGTCCCTAAAGGCTATAAAGTAAATTATGTAGATTTAAAAGGAAGTGCAAACTATTCTTTTTATATCTACGCAAGTTCTTACAGTTCGGGTACTCAAGTATACAAAGCAACAGGAACAATAAACACCCCTTTAACGCTTTTAAGTTATCAGCAATTAATAGGGTCAGCAGGTGATTATTTTACTTTAAAAGTAACACCGTCGGGATATGGTAATTACATTTATGGCTGTCAAATAGGATTGATAAAAACATGAAAATGCTAACAGATACAACTAAAATCAGCCTGATAAATAGCACAGCTATAGGCATAAGTATGTCAGATATTGAACTCACTTTGCGGATCATTTCCCTTATTGCTGCCATTATTTATACTATTTATAAATTTTATAAAGAATATAAAAATGAACAACTTTAGGGCAGTATTGACAAGGTTATCAGACAACGGAACGCAAACACTAGGCCGGTTGGTTTTGTACAATAATCTGGATGATGTATTCAATTGCACGACTTTAGAATTGTCATTTAATGCAAACTTGAAAAATATTAGTTGTATTCCTACAGGAACATACAAGGTCACTCCTAGATATAGTAAAAAATATGACAATCACTATCTTGTTAATGATGTAATTGGTCGGGATTATATATTGATCCACGTAGCTAACTATTACTATGATTTAAAGGGATGTATTGGAGTGGGTTCTGATTTCTACGACATCAATAAAGACGGAGAGCATGATATAACTTCTTCACGGTCAACCCTTAAAAAATTAAAAGAATTAGCACCGGATGGATTTGAGCTTATCATTATATAATTAATATGTATATATTAAATTAATTTTATATATTTATAATTCACCAAAATAAATATTATTATGACTATAATTAAATCAATAACTTTGGCTTATGATTTAATCTGGGAAAAATCAAAAGATCATTTTGGATTATACAAAAATGTAAAATTTAGAATAATTAAACGACACTGTAAAGATTGTAAAATGTTAACAGTAAACGATGATGATACTCAATTATATATAAATTATTGCTCTAAGTGTGGTAAGGATGATATTGATACAACCAATTTAGTACAAACTTGGAGTTTTAAAAAAAAATAAATCCTTTTTTTCTTGACTGGTGTGTTTAATTTTGTAAATTTACAATGTTAAACGCCAATAAATTTAGTTCTTTGACTTACTAGCCTCCTCCATATTTTTAGATTTTAAACTCCTTTGTTGGAGTATTTTTTTAGTCTAATTTGTCCTATAATATATATTATGTATTTGCTAAGTAATTGATACTTAGTTTTTTAAGGTGCATTTGGGTAATAATTAGCTAAAAAATTCCAATTATTTAAAATGTTTTATAAATTAGTAAACTAATTCATTGACTTTTGTTTTGAAAACATACAGTTTAGACAAATTAATTTCTCAAGATTTACGCACTAAAAAGTGGTACTTTTTTCACGGTTTAGATCGTGAAAATAGTAGAGTTTTTTTTAAAAACAAAAAGACCGCAGATAACTTTTTAAGATACGCCAACAAATTCACAAGGATTATGTACGTACAAACAAATCAATTATACACGGATGTATTTGTGATTTGGCGAAGTGTTTACATGCAGTATTCTAAAACTGACAAAGATTTTAAATTTATCAAAGAACTAATTGAAAGTATAGAATTTCAATTTGATCGTTGGAGCAAAAATCACTGTTTAAGTTTAGACTCCGCTACATTTGTGATCAATGCTCCTGTAAAGATTTTAAACATCATCAAAGAAGTAATTATTGTTCTTCGCAGATACGGTAAAAAAAACTCTAATACTTCAATGATTTATCAATTAGACTCTAAGATCACTTATTTAAATTTCTTATTGTCTCAATTTGTGGATTTTGATAAATACACATCCAAATCTTCAGAAATCACTAAAATAATCAATTTACCTATTTTAAGGATGGTCGCTAGTTAGTCAGGTTAAAACCTACTAACATGAAAAAAATAGACTGTATTCAAATCCTTAAAACACAAAGGTCAGAATTAGCTGCCGCACTTACCTTGCAGCTAGTTAGAAACATTCAACAACACGACAAGGATTCCACCGAAGCCCTTAGAAATGCGCTCAATTTAAACGGATTACTACTTAAAAAGTTTAAGGATGAGACTAAAGACTAAGAGCGAAACCGTGCAGATACTTCTGGAAAACTACCCACATCTTCGAGACGATGATAATAGATTGATTGCGTCTGTATGGAAGATTGAACTCAGAAAAAAAGACTTAACAGCAATAGATTTCTTGCAACTATACGCATCTAAAAATGTGAGCAATGCCGAATCCATCAGACGATGCAGGCAAAAGCTGCAGGAGTTACATCCCGATCTAAGAGGTAAGAAGTACAACCTTAGACACAAATCACAAACTCAAATTAAACAACAACTTAAAAACTGGTAAAATGAACAAAACAAGCAAAGTAAAAAGTGTACAAGCTAATGGAACTTGGGAAGGTACTTATGGAATCATGTATAAATTTGAAATTTCTTTTGATAATGGTGATGTAGGTGAATACTCATCTAAAAATGAAGATCAGAATAAATTCATACAAGGCCAGGAGATAGAATACATATTCACAGGAGGAAACTATCCTAAAATCAAACCAGTATATACACAACCATCACCGGCAAACTTTTCAAATAAGAGCGAGGAAACTTCTTTAAAAATTGCAAGGCAAAGCAGTCTAAAAGTGGCCTGTGACCTTTGTATAGCATCCGGGGAAATTGAAGATTTATTACCTATGGCTGAAAGACTAACTAAGTGGGTAATGAGTGGAAAGATATGAAGCAGCCAAAACTAAAAAGAATATTTCTCACCAGTGGAACAAGGTGCAGAAACGTAGAGACTGAAAAAGCTTACGCAATTAAGCTATTTAGACAAAACGTCTTTGTTTCAAAAAAGTGTTGTGTAATGCAGAAAATTACACATGACCGGTATAGATGGACTTTAGATATTCCTACTTGGATGATTGAAAAAAATGAAGATTTAGAAGATGCAGTCATATACATAGAGGATCTGAATGAGTGGTGTGAAAATATAGGAAAGAAAACGATCTCAAAAATTGATAAGTATTTAAGCAAGTACGAAGATGAAGAATAAGCGCAATAAATTAATGACAGTAACGAATTACGCTAAACAAATAGGCGTAAGCAAACAGGGTGTGTATAGGAGGGTTAAGGATAAAACTATTCCGCATAGATACATAGACGGTGTTCCATTTATTAAAGTAAACGAAAATAAATGAAAATACTTAATTTATATTCTTGTCTTGGTGGAAATCGGTACAAGTGGGATGAAGTAACAGATGTAGAGGTTACAGCTGTTGAATGGGATGAGGAACTCGCAAGACTGTATCAAGAGAGATTCCCAAACGATACGGTAATCGTAGCAGATGCACATCAGTATTTATTAGACCATTACCAAGAGTTTGATTTTATTTGGACATCCCCACCTTGCCCAACGCATAGCAGAGCCAGGTATTGGGGAATTGGTGCAAATGGGAAAAACCCTGTATACCCAGATATGAATTTATATCAAGAAATAATATTCTTACAAACTCATTTTAAAGGTAAGTTTGTTGTTGAAAATGTAATCCCATACTATGAGCCATTAATACCATCACAAAAAAGAAATAGACATCTGTATTGGACTAATTTTAACTTACCGAATATTCTTTCAGATAGGGATGCAAAAATAAGTCAAGGAACAAATGAAGTTAAAAAATTATCTGAATTTCACCAATATGATTTTAAAAAATACAAAGGAAAACAATTAACTAATAAAATAGCAAGAAACTTAGTAGACTACCAGGCAGGGAAAACAATTTTACAAACAGCTTTAGGAATAGTAAAACAAGAAAACGTAAATCAATTAAGTATACTATAATGCAGCGAGATAGTTTCATATTTTACCGATCATTTTTTGAGGCTACAAAGCCATTAAACAAAGAGCAAAAAGCAGACTTATACGATTGTATTTGTGGCTATGCTTTAGGCAATGAATTAGAGCCAATAAATGACCCTATTCTGGAGGCAATGTTCTCACTTATAAAACCACAATTAGAGGCTAATTTAAAACGCTATAAAAATGGTTTAAAAGGAGCAGAACATGGCAAAAAAGGGGGGAGGCCTAAAACCCCAAAAAAACCCCTAACTAACCCCAAGCTAACCCCTAATGTAAATGTAAATGATAATGTTAATGTAAATGATAATGAAAATCTAAATGTAAATAAGAATAAAAAGAATAGTAGGGGAGTCGCATTTGCTCCTCCGACTCTAAAAGAAATAGAAGATTTATTTAAAACAAAAATAATAAACCCAGAAAAGGCTGCTTTAGAAGCTGAGATATTTTACAATTTCTACGGATCAAAAAATTGGATGATAGGAAAAAGTAAAATGAAAAGCTACAAAATGGCTGTAGGTGGATGGATTTCAAGAAAAAAACAACAAGAAAATGAAACTAAAAGCACAAGTAAAGAGCAACGAATTAAGCAATTACAGGACTCATCAGACCGCAACTTTGGAGTTGTCTTATAGTAAAGAGCCTAAGGTAAGAGATTTAGCTAAGAGCAAACCGGAACTAATTATACAAACCATAAACTATCTCTATGTATTGTTATCAGTAAAGGAAGATAATAGACTTAACGAAATAGAAGAGAGTGTTTTAAATGGATTAATACTTACATCCTTTAAAAACTACTCATTAAATGAGATAAAACACGCTTTTAGACTAGCATTAAAAGGGGATATAGATGTAAAACTGTACTCAAAGCTAGATGCCATTACATTAAGCGCAGTAATGAAGCAGTACAAAAAGCACAAAGAAAAGACGTTAAAAGAAGAATTGAACAGGACTAAAACACCTATCGCTTTAAATGAGGACCAAAAGAAAGCCATAGAGAGCGAATTTATAGATTTATGTGTAAGTACATACCTAATAGAAAGAAAGTCTATTAAATCGCCTAATATAAGCAATGAATTATATCAGGTTTACAAATATTTCTGGAAACTAGGAAAGATAAACCTAACAAATGAAGAGGTAGAAATGTACAAAGAACTAGCACTAGGGTACTGGAAGCAGGAATTAAAAGAAATGAGATTAAAAGGATCTAAGCTTAAATTAAATACTCCGATGCCTACCTCAAGGCAAAAAGTAATAGCTGCCTGTTTAGTGCTGTATGACAAAATAACCCCAGCACAGAAGTACTGAGGTTACAACCTAAAAACACTGAGAAAAAAATATCTAATAAAGATAGAAATTATCTTCAAAATATACAACAAAATGGCTCAAAATAACCCCTATTATTACAACGAAGAAGGATTACAAACTCACGTTATTAATTTCCTTAAAGAATTTTATCCAAAAGTCAAATATTGCGCATCATTGGGGGGCATAAGAACAGGCTTAAAACAAGCAAAAAAAGCTAAAAGTACAGGATATGTAAAAGGCTTTCCTGATCTACAAATAACAGAGGCCAGAGGCGGATACTTTGGGCTATTCATTGAACTTAAATTTGATAAACAGTGCTATATGTCTGGATACCAAAAAGATTGGATAAAGGACTTAGAAAAAAGAGGCTACCAAGCAGTTTGCTGTAAAGGTTACGAGCAGACAATAGAAACCATAAATAAATACTTACAACAACATGAAACTAAGCAAATTATTAAAAGAGATTGTTAAAGGAATCATTCCGGCCTTACCCTTTGGTAACGCTATACAAACCATTAGCGACAACATCAAAGAAGATGGCTATACACCTACAGGGCGCATCAACTACCCTAAGCTAATAATGTACACAATCACCGGACTAATTGTACTGGGCAGGTTATTAGGTCTCATAACCAACGAAGATGTGTTGACATTAATTGCAACACTAGAAACATTAGACTGATGCCTAATATTCCAAACAAGAACAGGAATACATACAGGGTCAAGGCTCGGCAGACTTATCTAAAAGATAAAGAGAGAGCTTTCAAAGGAATCGATACAAGCAACGCAGTATTTTACAACTCCAGAACATGGAGGAAGTTAAGGCTCATGATTCTACAGCGTGACCCACTATGTAAGATATGCGATCAGTTTGGAAGAATAGAAAGCAGCGTAGTATGTGACCATATACTACCGATTAATAAAGGGGGAGCGAAGTACAACCCGGATAATTTACAGGGATTATGTACACGATGCCACAATGCTAAATCTGCAAAAGATAAGTAATAGTATTGGGAGGGGGGTCTCAATATCTAGAGCAATTAGTCTGTACATCGCCGCTCTCCCACTTTCTTTTTATGCATGCAAAATTGGAGATTATGATAGAGAGATATATTTATTTATGAAAGGAAGACCACCAAAACCGACAAGGCTAAAAGAAATGGCCGGCACAGATCAGCCGTGTAGAATATTACCTAACGAAATGGAGGTCAGTAGATTAGTAAACATTCCTAATCCACCAATGCACCTTAGTGATCAAGGATTAAAGGAGTGGGATGTTATCACTATGGAATTGCATAGTAAACAAATGCTTCATTTGGTTGATTTATCTTTAGTTGCTGCCTATTGTAATGAAATGGCTTTGTACATTGAGACAGAGCGAACACTATTAAAAGGTAGGATAGATGAGTTTTATAATGAGGAGGGAATCCTGATAAGAAGACTTGCAAAACCAGAGCAAAAGATTAGCAAAGACGCACTTGCTGCAGCTTTAAAATTAGCGGCTCAATTTGGATTAACTCCAAGCGCACGAACAAGGATAAGCATGCCGAACCAAACCCCTAAAGTACTAGAGATTTGAAAGAACAAAAGTATTATTTTGATAAAGAAGCAGCAGATAAATCGGTAAGATTCATAGAGAGATATTTAACTCATGCAAAGGGGGAGCTAGGAGGGAAGCCTTTTATCCTAGAGGACTGGCAAAAGAATGAAATTATACACCCGATATTTGGCATGAAGCACAAGGATACAGGTTTAAGAAGATACCGGACTGCTTTCATATTTTTACCACGTAAAAACGGCAAAAGCACACTAGCCGCAGCAATAATATTGACCCTTATGTTTGTAGATAATGAGGTAGGTGCTGAGTATTATAGCGCCGCAAACGACAGAGAGCAGGCTAAACTAGTATTTGACTGTGCTAAGAGTATGGTTGAAAATAGCAAGGACTTAAGCACGTACCTAGAAGTCTTTAAAAACTCACTTGTTTATAATGCAAAAGGATCATTTTATAAAGCTATTTCCAGAGAGTCGGGAACAAAGCACGGTTTTAATGTAAGCGCAGCCATCTATGACGAACTCCATGCAATGAAAAGCGGTGAGGCTGAGAATTTATACCAAGTATTAGAGACAGCTACAGGAAGCCGGCGAGAGCCTCTTATGATAGCTATTACTACGGCAGGATTTGACACAGCCAGCGAATGTTATAAAATGTATTCCTATGCAAAGCGTGTACAAGAAGGTAGTGTTGTGGATGATGCTTTTTTACCGGTTATATACGAGGCAGATGTAGAAGATGACATACAAGACCCCAAGACATGGGCCAAAGCAAACCCTAATTATGGCATTTCTTTAAAAAAGGAATACATGAAAAGGGAGGCATTAAAGGCGGCAACGCTTCCCAGTTATGAAAATATATTCAGACGGCTGCACCTTAACGAGTGGACGGGTTCGGATGTTAGATGGATTAGCGATGATTTATGGACTGCCTGCGATGATACTATAGACGAAAGCAAGTTAATAGACTACCCATGTTGGGGGGGCTTAGACCTTGCAAGCGTGAGAGATTTAACAAGCTTAGTGTTGATCTGGAATGTTGATGATAAATATATATATAAACATTGGACATTTGTCCCCGAAGATAAGGTACATCAACGATCAGGTGGTAAAGATGGGGTAAGTTATTTAGAATGGAGTGATATTTTAGAAATAACAGCAGGGAATGTGACCGATTACGACTACGTACAAGTCAAATTGATGCAACTAAATGAGCAATATAACATTCAAAGTATAGCCTTTGACCGGTACAACTCTAGTCAATTGGTGCTTAATTTAATAGATGAAGGCTTTAAAATGTCCCCATTTGGGCAGGGATTTGTAAGTATGAACCCACCAACAAAAGCCTTAGAGGCTAAAATACTACAAAAAGAGGTTGTTCACAATAACTGCCCAGTCCTAAGGTGGCAAATAGGAAACGTTCAACTAGGACAAAATAGTGCCGGAGATGTCAAGCCTGTAAAAGACAAAGCCAAAGATAAAATTGATACAATTGTGGCGATGATTATGGCCACAGGCGAGATGCTATTTAGTGAAAGGGAAAAGGTGAGTGTTTACAATAGTAAACGAGGTTTTTTAAGTATTTAAACCCTTGATTATTAGGTATATAATTAGTAAATTAGGGATTGAAATAAACCTAATTTATGCCCTTCGACTTGCTTAATATTTTTTCTTCTAAAAAAGGAAAAAGCGAAAAGAGAAATTTTGATTTCACAGATTTCTCACTTTTAAATGGTGCGCCTGTTATTAATGAGCAGGCTGCACTTACCTTTTCAGCAGTATATGCTGCGTTAAGAGTTATATCCGAGACGATCGCACAGCTTCCATTAAACTATTACAAGAAAACAGACAAAGGTCGGGAGGTCTACAGTGATAGCCCATTGTTCACTCTAGTTAATAGCGAACCGAATACTTTAATGACAAAATACACATTCTTTGAAACTTTTGTCAATACACTATTATGTTATGGTAACGCTTACGCTTACATCGAAAGAACACAAAGAGGTTTACCGATCTCTCTTAAATTAGTACATCCGGACGATGTAAAAGCCGAATTAATTGAGGATAATCTGGTCTATAATGTCAAAGGTATAGAGGGAAATATTAGCGCAACAGACATGATTCATGTGCTAGATATGTCTTTTGATGGGATTACAGGACAGAGCAGAATATCCAAAGCAAAGGATAATATAGCTTTAGGCATAGCAGCACAAAAATACGGGAAGGAATTTTTTGAATCAGGCGCAAAAATTAGTGGCGTATTGATGCATCCGGCAACATTAGGCGGTGACGCATTGCAGAACCTCAGGGAAAGCTGGCGGCGAACTTTTCACACAGGAGTAGGAGGAAAATTTGAAACCGCTATTCTTGAGGAAG
>Ga0115561_1001003_pt1 | contig 20380 bp, 12 predicted proteins | sample COGITO_mtgs_1105_4_FD_87201 | JGI IMG/M metagenome (GOLD analysis project Ga0115561, IMG submission 87201) | Pelagic marine microbial communities from North Sea - COGITO_mtgs_110512 | ecosystem: Environmental > Aquatic > Marine > Epipelagic | place: Germany:Helgoland, sampling site Kabeltonne...
CGCCCAGTGCGGGCTTTGTTATTTGCTTTGGGTGGCGCCCGGCGCCTGAATTTGCTGCACGGCCAGTGGCTTGAGCACCGTCCATACTTCTTTGACGACAAAGCCAGTCACGGCCAGCATGGCCGCCAGCACAACGCCGCCAACCCAGCCAAGCACCTTGGCGGTGTGCCGGATTTGCTTGAACTCTGCAACGTCAGCTTTGATTTTGCCAATGTCACTCTCTTGCTTGGCCATCGCATCCTTGTGCTGATCCAGCTTGGCGTCAATGGCCCCAAGCGTCTTCTGGATTTCAGAGAGCTGCTGCCAAACAAACCCAGCGTCAAGACCTCCGTGCCCGCCGTAACTTGGGGCCGGAGGCTGGACGGACGCGGGAATGCTTGCTTCCTCGTCCTGTTGTTTGCGAGCGCGCGTAACCATCACGACTCGTTTTCAAAGCGGGTTTTCAGCCATTCCCACAGGTCAGAGGGGCCGCGCCCGTAGTAGCTACTCACCAGGCTGACCAGGGTCGCCCCGGTTTGGGATGGCTCACCTTTGGCCTGCCCTGTGATGCCAAGGTGGTTGCTGACTTCAATGGTGGTCCCGGGGTGGCGCACCAACCAACCAGCACTGTTTGGGAGCTGGTGCCTATCCTTGGCCTCAAAGCCGCCCACGACGGCACCTTCTACGGCATCGTGGTTGTTGCTCAGAGGGGTAACTTGGAAAATCGGCATTGCGTTCTCATACTAGCATGCGCCGACTGGTGGCTCATGCTTTGGGGTGGCCATCAATTGGTGGCCGCCTCCTTTTTCACCCGGTTCACCTCGCGGTTCAGGCTGGTCATCACCTCGGCAATCTGCTCATTGATCTGTTTCACCTCGTCTTGGTAGCCTGGCTCTGCCCTGCGCTGGATGCTGGCGCGATACTGCCGCAGCTTGGCAATCTGCCGCTCTGCCGCATTGCCGACGCCAACCAAATCAGATAGCGGTTCACCGGCCATGTATTCGGCCGCCGTCTTGTTGCTACCCAGCGTTCCCTCGGCCTCGTCGCGCGCCCTGCCCTTGATACTGTTTTCCACAATATTGAGCTTGCGCACGTTCTCGCTGTACTGCATCGACTGACCAGCAGGGCCTTCCGTACTACCCTTGAATCGCCCCCACAGCGGGATCTTGTAATCAGGTAATTCGTCACCGGTCATGGTGGCGTTGACTGTTTGCAAAGACTTCACCATCTCACGACCCAAGCCGCCAGTCAACTGGCTCACAACGTAATCAATCTGGTCGGGCGTCCACTGGCTTATCTTTGCGCCAGGAGTGTATTCATCCCCTCCGCCCATTGCATTCAACAACTCAGAGGCTTTCTTGCTGAAGATCGTGGCGGAGTCTCGTGTCAGCTTGTGCGCTGGCTCGGGGTCTAGCTCGCTCATGTTCTCGCGCGCAATCGGCCGGTTCTGCCAGTCTCGATTCATGGCGATGCCCACCGGGATGTCCAAAGGTGTGGGGGCAATGACCATCGCCACGTTTTCAGATCCGCCAAGCGGGTTGAACGCATCCATTACCAGCGTCATCACCTCGCCAAGCACACCTCCAAGCCCTTTGTCCTGGTGATAGCCCATCGCGAACTCTGTGGCCAAGCGCCCAATATTGGGCAGCACATGCAGGCCAAGCGGCAATGGCACGGTCAGATAGTCTTTGCCACCAAGCGGGATCATCAGGTTGCGAGACTTCACGAACTCGGGCAAGTTCTTGTATTCGTCATCTTCGCCATCGCCGCCTAACATGGAAACCATCAGCATGGTATTCAGTACGCCAAGGGCAATACCACCAAGGATGATCTTGCGCCCCATCGGGCTGCTGAGAGTCTGCAGCATTCTGGTGTTGCCCTGCACGGCCGCGTTGAAAAAGGCGTACAACGCATTGGCATGCGCGCCAAGCCTGCCCTTGCGGTTGAAATTCACCGTGATGTTCTTCGCCAAGCTGGCCGACTGTTCTTTGCTCATGCCACTATCGCGCGCAGCCTTGTAGGCCGACAAGCGCACAGCGTTTTCCACAGCTTCGTTCATGTCCGAAACCCAGCCGGTCACATACCAGTCCACCAGTCGCGCGGTGTCGCCGCGGTCAATCTTTGCCAGCTCTTTTTCAATGGCCTTCACACGCTCAGCCGGGTCAGCAAAAAGATCGCGGTATCCGGTAGTTCCACCTTCGTTCTGCATTTCATCCCATAACTGCGCCCATTGATTTTGCGGCCCTGTGCCGCCTTTGCGCTCAGCCCGCACGTCCGCATAAATGGCCCGCAGCGCAGGGCCAATACCCATGAACACTTGCCTCTTGCGGTCTGCAATCTGAGTGCTGCTCAGGTTGATCACACCACCCTGCAAGTCACGGACGAAGTTCACCACGGTGAAAACCGGGTTGTATTGGGTGGACATCGCGGCAAAGAATCGCGTGAATCTTGCTGAGGCCCGCATCACTCGGCCAAGGTCACCTACGTCTTGGTTCTTGATGGACTGGGCCAGGCGCACAGCCTCGGGGTTGCGCTCATTGAACACAATCGCCTGGTCTTTGCCGCTGATGCGGACCATCACCACGTTCGGCTTGTTCTTGTAGGTCGGGTCCACATTGGTGCGCACAAACCCGGTTTCGCTGTCCACCGTCTTGGTCATGGGGGGCTTGTCCACCGCCCAGACTTCAGGGTCAGGGTTTTGGGCTGCCATCAGATACAGCTTCTTGGCCACGCGGTTCTTTTCCCCTCGGGTCAGGGCCGACTCGCGCTGCATCGCAATGTGCGCTAGGATGTTTGTCACCTTCTCGTTGGAGCCAGTGCGGCGCTTGCTGGCTGCACCCTTGGTGCTGAAGCCCTGCCCAATGGGGTGGCTCACCGCATCAGGGTGGGCCTCGTCACGGTGCAGCGGCACGTAATGCTGATACGTGTTGCGCCAGGCATCCATGCTGGCCTTGTCCATCAGGCCATACTTTTCCAGCGTGTCCAGGGTTTTGGCGTTGATGGCATCTACCTTGGCGGCCAGTGCATCCAGGTGCACGCGCTGGCCAGGCTGCAGGCCGTCCATGAAAGCCTTGGCGGCGGCATCGCTCATGCCAGAAAGGCTTGTGCGCTCGTCCTCTGTGCCCTGGAATGCCTGGGCACCCTTCCATCGGCTTGCATCCTCGCGGGCTTCGGTCAGTGCATCCTCAATAGCCTTGGTGGCCGTGCCCTGTGCCTTCGCGCGCTGCAGCTGCAACTCCAGGGCTCGCACTGCTTGCTGCGCCTGCTTGCGGCCGGCGTCGATCATTTGGGCATTGGGGTTGCGCTCGGCCAGCACCTTGTTGGCCTCTGGCGCGTGGCGTGCATGCAAGAACTGCTCCAGTGTCGGCAGGTCCAGGCCGCGGGCGCGTAGGTCCGCCAGCAGGGGTTTCAATTCCTCGCTCAGGAAATCCTGCGTGCGCTTGGCTACGCGCTTGTGATACAGCTCCTCGCCCAGGTAGGCGTCATTCAGATCCGTGATCGTGCCGCCCAGTTCCTTGATGTGGTCGCGCAGGCGCTTCAGGTCAATGTTCTTGTCCTGGTACTCGTAGATCAGACTGGTGATTGCCTCTGGGCTGGTCAGCTGCAGCGCTTTGGCCTTCAGCTTTTGCAGCGGCGTCGGGTTTTGCGGCAGCGGTGCGGGCGCATTGCCCAGGGTGGAGCGGCTGAACATTGCATTGCCATCGCCAGCTCCTGGATTCATAATGTCGTCAGATCCCGCTCCTTCTCCGTCGCGGGTGCGCGAAGCTGCGGACGTAGTAGGGTTGGCAGTGGCTCTCTCCGCGGTCTTCCTATCGGGATCAACCTCATAATTGGCCGTCACGCTTTTCATGGCTGACCGGCTGAACGCTATTGCACTCGCAGGCTGTGCAGATCGAGCACCGCGCTCCACCCATCCCCGTGCAGGCAGGATGTAGCTGCGAATAATCTCCGCGTCGGTCAGCTGCAGGCCCTTGAAACCTGGCACGTTCTGGCGCAACCAGGTACGGATTGCTGCGATGGCACGCTTCACATAGCCCAGCTCGGGCTTTGTTTGCGCCATCTCTGCCAGCACTTCCTCGGCCACCTCCCGGCGCTGCTTTTGCACCTTCAGGTCTTTCCCATACTCCTCGGCCTTCGGCTTCATCAGATCGGGCCGCGCAATAGCAATCTGGTCCAGGATGCCATCCAGCGTGTTGCCAAACATCGCGCGCAGGCCGTGGTGCCCCAGCGCTTCGTGGAACAGGGTTTCGGCAGCGTCGCGCACGCTTGTCAGGCCATCGGCCACCAGATACACCTGGCCGCGGTAGTAAAAGCCACGGGGCGAACCGCTGGCGCCGCCTGCACGCTGACGGGCATCCTCCAGTCGCGCAGCCTCTGGCACACGCATGTCCTGCATGCTCTGCACCACCACCATAGGGGGCGACTGGGCCCAGCGGGCGGCAATGGTGCTGGCCACCTGGCGCACAGCGGATTCGGTCATGGAGCCGGGGCGGCCGCGGCTGGCGCGGAGGTTGGCGGGCATCGGTGCGTTCTCGGCCACCTTGCCGTTGAACATCACGATCACACGCGAGTCGGCCACGTCAGCCGTCTGGCTGGGCGGCGTGGCGCGGCGCTGCTCGTCCGTCATGCCTTGGCGGGCTTGGGTGTTGCGGGCCTCGACTTCGCCTGCAAGGCGGCGGTAACGCTCCTGAGGCGCGAGTGCATTGTCTGCTCGTGCGCGCATGCTTTCGGGACTTTCGCCACTCAAGGCTGCCGACTCTGAGCCAAATGCAGGCTCTCTCTTGAATCGCTGCACGAACAGCGCCTTGGCTTTTTCGATGGTTCCTTGGCTGCGCATCATCACAGCAAGGATGGCTCCATCGCGCAGCATCTCGGCATCTGCGCTTTCGTCGCGGAATTCATTTGGGCTTCCACCGCTAGCAAATCCCTCAATGTCTTGGATGCCGTGTTGAATCTCATGCAACAGCACCGACAAAAGCTGGTCTGGGCCGTTCTTGTAGCTGTACGGGTCACGAACACGAATGGCGTTTTCATCCGCAGAATAGCTGCCATTTCCGCCGTACTGGTCGTCCACGATGAAGCGCGTGGCCTTTAGTGCTGGGTAGGCAGCAAACAAGGCCGGGTGATCCAGCACTTTCCCAAGCGGAACGCCATTGCTACGACTGGCAGCCTCATCAAAGATGTCGGCATACACGCCTGGGTCGCTGGGCTCTTTCAGCAGCTTCGCATCCGCATCGTTGATTTCAAAGCGCCACTTGCCATCCACGCCCTTGAACCAACCGGTGTCCTGGCGCACGGCCTCGGCATCCTCGCCAGCATCCAGGCGCTGTTGGGCTGTGGCAAGGGCGTGCTGGTCGGCGGTGGCGGCCTGCTGGCCTGCGAAGCTGTAGCGAATGTCTGGGTTGCGAGCATCGAAGTTGCCGTTGTTTCCTGTGGCGCTCTTGATTTGCTCGGGCGACAAGGGGATCGCCTCGGTAACGATCTTGTCCATGCCGCGCTGCCCAGTCCCGACTTCGCGGGCGATTGGAGTCGGCCCGCCCATGCCGGTGTCGAGCGTCCACCCGAAGACGCCATCGAACCCTTCCTTCTTGATCGCGGCCAAGTCCGCCGCGGTCAGCTTGGCCGAGTCCGTCAGCGGCATCCACTTCGGCCGCTGGATTGACAGGTACACCGGGGACACGTTCGCACCTTCGCGCGGCGCTCCGAAGCCTTCGGCGTAAACGCTGGCTGCTCCAGGGTCTGCGGTGAAGTAGTTGGCTCGGTCGGATGCGAAGGCGCTCAGGTCGGAGTTCGTCCCGTGATACACCACCAGCGGCTCACCGGTGGCGGAATCGACCACCTTGGAAACCTCCTCGGGATTGACACGCGCCAGCGGGCGGCGTATAAAGTCGGAAAGCCCAGCGATAGGGGCGAATCTTGAACCAGCTTGCTGGTCAGGCCGCCCATAGGAATCCTGGGCTTTTTCTTTGCCGTCATGCAGCGCGACGGCGTTGTAATACCACTGCCCATCCGATTGATGGCGCACCGTGAACGAAGCCACCAACGGCACACCATCCACATCCACCCGCGCCAATAGCGTGGAATAGCCCTCAATGTCTGGGCCGTCACCGCCACGCGAAGGCTCAGTCCGCGCGTAAATAGATGCTGGAATCAGCGCTTCAATGTCAGCCGCTACCAGAGACTTGGCAGGGTCTCGCGCCGAACCGCTGGTTTTTTTCGCCCCCGCACGTCCAACTTGAATCATCCCCAGCTCTGGATGCTCAATCTGCGTTTTTTCGCGCACCATGCGGTCAAGTTCTTCGGCCATCTTCTGGCGCAGCTCGGCGTGGCCCAGACCGCGCCACGCATCAGGCACGCGCACTTGCATCGGCTTCATGGAGTCCAAGCGCTCTTGCGCCCGCGCTGCCTCCCAATCCCCAAACCACGCCTTGAAATTTGGCGTGCGCACCTGCACCCACTGGCCGTAGGTCAACTTGGTTTTGCCTGCAGCCTTGGCGCGGTCGTAAGCCTCGCGCCCACCGTAGGCGCGCTCAGTCTCTTTGAACTGGCGCTGGGCCTCGGTGTCGGGGTTGCCAGCACGGCTGAACATCAGCCCCTTCCCCTGCGCATCCGCTACTGATTCTGTAGCCGCTCTGGCACCAGCAAAGCTGAACATCGGCGTCTGCCCTTGGGCTTCAAGCACATCAGCCGGTCGATCCGATCCAGTCAGCGCAAAACCGTCACGCTCGGCGTCTGCCTGGGCCCTGCTCTCCGCCTCCGCCGCCGCACTTGCACGCTGCCGCTCAGCAGCAGCTTGCGCATCCTCGCGTGCGGCAAGCTCTTCCGGCGTGTAGCTTTCAAGGAGTGGCGCCGGATCGCCCTGCCCATCTCCAGCCGGTGCCTCTGTTACTGCTCCGGCTTCGCCCGCAATGCCTCCTTGCTGTCCTCGCTCGGGACGCCCTTCATCGGCTGCATCGCCTTCTTGGCTGCCTTCACCGCCTGGGCCAGTTTGCTGTTGGGCGCCAACCGGGGCATTTTGTCCGGGCTCGCTTCCGCGATCTTGATCAGGTCCAGCCCCGCCTTCTTCTGGCCAGGGTCGCCCGATTCCTGACTGGCCTTCACCAGGACCGCCCCCAGTATCGACGCTGCCAACGGGTTCTCGGATGCTTTCTTCGGATTGAGCTTCTGCATTTGCTTGCCCTTCTGTGATCGGAATGATGGCGGCCAGTATGTCGCCAGGGGAAACGACCTCCCCAAATATGCCGGCGTCCGCACTGGTGGCCATGGCACCGCGCACGAACGCATTCAGATTCTGTGCCAAACGGTCCTTGCCGAGAGCGCGAGTCAAGTAAAAGCCGCTGTAGAACATGCGCAGCGCGCCCACCGTCAAGGCGTCAGGTGGCTCCCCTGTCATCAGGTCAGGCTGGTTCACCAGGTCGTACAGGCTCATGCCGTCACGCCGGGCCTTTCGGATCAAGCCAACAGCCTGTAGCAGGTTCTGCGTGATGTCCACTTCTGGGTTGATAACGCCCAGCCGCGCGCTGTCGCGCATGTTGGCCCACTGCCCGGCCACGGTCTTCAACGCTTCGCCAATGGCCTTGATGTCGGTATCGGTCGAGTCGAACATTTCCTCAACAAGATCCGCATCGCCATACGCCGCCTGCATGAGCGCGGCCTGAATCCGCTTGCGGCCGTCTTGCGACAGCTGGCCGTCTGCCGTCATCATCCCGGCAATATCCAGGCCTGACGCATTGAGCCTGCCGACGAAGGCGCGCACAAAGTCCCGATTCGCTGCACTCGTCACGTCACCGGGTTGGTAGGCACTCAGCACAGAGGCGTCCAGCAACGGCGCATCCTGGCGGGCCAGCTCTGCCGGGCTCATGCCCAGGCCTTGGCCCTGGCTCTTGGCGGCCATGCCAGCCGTGTTTTCTGCATCGGCATAGATACGCACCAGCATGGGATTGGGTGTGCGCGCCACCACATCAGGCGAAACGCCGTGCATTGCCGCATCAGCCTGCACCCCTTGAACGTACTCTCCAGCCGTCCCCATCTCATGGGCCGCCCGGATACCAGCGGTGCGGCCATTGTTCAGCGCTTTGAGCACACCAGGCGCGCCACTGCTGAAGTCCGGGTTCGTCCGCCCATCGGCAAAGTTGGAAGGATTCACCTTGGTAGCGTCCACCACCGCATAGCGGAACGGTACGCGCTGGCCGTCGCTCATCACTGCCATGTCCTCACGCCCGAAATTCTCCGTGGGGATGACACCCAGGTCATCGCCCACAGCGAACACCATGGGCGCACCGCTATCAGGGGTGCGGCTAGGCCCCAGGCGCATGTAGTCAGGGTTGCGCGCAATCTCTGCCATCTGCACCACGGATGCAGCGCGGCCACGGTCGCGGTTTTGCAGGTTGACGTCCTGCGGCGGCTGCAGCGAAGGAAGCACGGGCTCAGAACCACCTGCGCGCAAGGCGTCGTACTCGGCTTTCAGCGCCTGATGTTCAGGAGAGCCAACCTGGATTTGCCCCGGGGTCAAGCCTTTGGATTTTGCGAAGCTCCAGAAATTCGTTGGGGCAGGCCCCGCCACTTGCGGCAGAACAGACCGAGAGTCCGCGTCCACGGGGGCGGCTTCTATCCCAGCGGCTTGAACGTCTGGACTTCCTCCCGCTGCGGGTACTCCACTGGCTGCGGCACCATCGCTTGCTGCATCCTCTGCAGTTTGATCTGGCGCGGTTTGCGTGCTGGCTCCATCGTTGGTGAGGGCACCACTGGCTCCCTGGGTTCCTTGCGATGCGTCTTGCTCATCATCCAGCCTTGAAAGAAGGGCCGCGGCCTCCTGGCGCTCGTCAGGCGTCAGGTCGCGCTGCTCGTTGATGATTTCCAGCTCGGCCAGACGTGCCAATGGGTCGGCCGCAGAGGGTGCTGCGGTGGCAGCTTCTACAGGCACTCCCACGGGCGCGGCGCCTGCTGCTTCAGCCTGCGGTGCAGGTGGCGCCTCCACTGGCGCGGCATCGGCAACAGTGGGCGCAGGCTGCGGTAGCTCTTGTGTTGCAGCGCCAGCAGGCGCATCGCCGCGGGCCACCGCTCCACGAATGGCGCCAGGCGCCCCACCGCCAATCGCGCCAAGGACAAAGTTCGCCGCGCTGTCTTCGCCCACTTCCTTGTTTCGTACAGCCGCCTTTGTGCCAATGTCAGATGCAACGCCTTCTGACAGCTCTTGGGTGCCCTCCTCCAAGGAAGAAAGCGCCCCACCTGCAGCAGTACGACCCAACACAGACTTCCCAGCCACGCGCGTGAGAGCCTTGTCCAAGCCGCCCGTCACCAAGCTGCCGGTGAACCGGTCCCCAAGGGTGGCCACCGCACCTTGCAGCAGCGCGCTAGCGTCTTCAGCTCTCGCGCTCACAATCTCACGCGCCTGCGCCGGAGTCGCCCCTGCAGACACCATGCGCTGGTAAAGCGGGCTGTGCTCCTGCAACTGCGCGTCCGTCATCTTGGCGACGTACTCCTTGGCGTTGCCCGCGCCCTCGCCCGCCGCCATGGCTCCGCCCACCGCCCCCGCCGCATTCGGGCTGCGGGTCACCAAGGCCGTGGCCACCACCGGGAGCATGGAGCCGAACACGTCTGCGCCCTGCATCACAAAACCGCGCAAGGACGGGTCCTTGCCGAAGTCAATCTCGCCCTTGAGCAAGTTGCCAGTAATCCGAGTGTTGGCCACCGCGTCTTTGGTGGCCTGGCTGGCTGTCTCGTTGATCGCCTGCTGTTTTTCTTTGCCAGCCTGGGCCAAGGCGTCAGCCCCCGGCAGCCGAACCGCCTTCGCTGTCAACTCACCCTGCAGCAGGCGCTTGTCAGAATCAAGCTGGGTTTCAGGCCCGTGCACGGTGGCATCCGTATCCAGACCTGGCTGGTACACGCCCGCGGGCATCACAACATCTGCGTCTGCGCTGGCAGCATTGCGCACGGCCGACCGAAGGCCGGACTGGACACCGGTGGGGATAGACGCAACGCCACCGACCACTGCCCCAGCGGCTCGCTTGCCAAAGTCGAGCCCAAACTCGGCGATCTTGCTGGCTATGCCCTGGGGCTTGGCGGGCGGCGAAGCGCTGCCATCGGCGGCAGGGAAAGCCTCCCACCACTTGTCGCCGCTCTGCTCCACATTCTCTGCAGCAGGGAACGCTTCCCACCATTTCTCATCAGCCATGCCACGCTCCTATAACCGGGGTAGCGTGGCATGCTTGTGACGCGATCGGGTAATAGCTCCTGGATTCGAGGTCGACAAGGCTGGTGTACCATGCAGCAAAAACTTTGGGGGAATGATGATCGCAGACGTGTATGTTTATGCTGGATCAATCAGCATGGGTGGCTACGAACTCATGTGCGAGAGGCTCAGCCAAGGCAAGGAACACGAGCGAGCACTTTTAGTCCTTGCGACACCGGGCGGGGATCCGCATGCCGGATTCAGAATTGCACGCGCACTTCAGCATGTGTACGGCAGGTTCGACGTACTCGTGCCCCGGTACTGCAAGAGCGCAGGAACACTTGTTGCCCTCGGCGCTCATAGCCTCTATCTCGACGATATGAGCGAGTTAGGCCCGCTAGATATTCAAGTAAAGAAAAACGACGAGGTAGTTGGCCGGAATTCTGGTTTAGACATCATCCAGGCAGTCAACTATCTTCAGAATCAAACATTAATCGCATTTCAAAGCTACTTGGTAGGTCTAACGCAAGACGTTGGGCTATCAACCAAGGTGGCGTCTGACATATCCTCAAAGCTCACTACCGGATTATTTGAACCAATCAGCGCACAGATTGATCCAGTGCGCTTGGCTGAAATGCAAAGAGCAACTGAGGTCGCTTTTGAATACGGCTCGCGCCTGGCAGAACATGGTACAAATTTGAAGCCCAATGGCCTGCTGCGCCTAGTCAACGGCTACCCGTCGCACGGATTTGTTATTGACCGAAAAGAGGCGAAAACTGTATTCAATCGGGTTCACAAGCCTTCTGGATTCCTCGCACAATTCAGTCGGGCTGTGCGGGATGCGACTGAAAGCTCTATAAATTCGCACCAAGCGAACATACAAAAATTGTCGTTGGACTTGAATTTGGATGGAGATCAACATGAACAACCAGCAAGCCAGGCAAATGCCGACCCAAGTGCAGAAGTCACTACGGGAGGCAAGCATCAGATCGATGCTGATTCAGCGACAATTGGCCGAGGCGAGGCAGCACCTTCAGGTGGTAACGCAGCCAAGACAAACGACACCGCCACCGACAGCGATGCCACAGGCATCCAGTAGTAGGTCAAACTCCGCAGAGCTGGAACGACTGAAAAATTTGCTTTTTCACCCTGCCTAACCACTGCCAAGCCCGGCGATTCGGGCTTAGTTAAGGGCGAATCTGGCTCGCCACTCCAGAACACTATCGATCCTCTTGGTGGCAAAATGGAACTTGTTTGCTACTGAACACCCCAAGCGACATGACTGCTATAGCCACCAAACACCATATTTCCCCAGCGATGTCCACATCGCCCGGTGGACAGGTGCGCGCGTTTACCAAGTCGCGCGTGGTGAAGAAGGTTGCTTTAGTCCGCTCTCAACCTCCAAAGCTCTCCGAGCAAACGCGCCGCACGTTCGAGATGATCTCTGATCCGAACAACGCCCGCCTGTTCTCGGTGGACGCTGCGCTCGCAGCCTTTGCCCACGTCAAAGTCTGACGCGGAGCCAGCTTGGCTACCAGAGTCACAAACGCGCTGCGTGCGCTGATGCTTGACCGGGGCCAAGACCCCAACAACTTCGCAGCCGAGTTTGACCACTGGAAGAGCTTGGGTGAAAACGGCGAGTACTCCAGCTACCTTTTTGGCAAGGACGGTGCCTACAGCGCACCCAAAGTCAACGGCGCACCCAACGCGCTTCGTCATGTTCATTTGGTCCCTTTGCTAAACCACGAAGCGCTTCAAAAATGGAAGCGGGCCTACCACCGTCGCTCTCGAAAAACCAGCGACCGAGCGCTCGTCTATGTGAGCGACCCCTATTACGGCAACCTATTGATTTACATTTTGGACGAGCCAGATGCGCATGCCGTGGCCCAAATGAGCACGGAAAAGCATCGAGACGCCATGCGCAGATTTGCGGCTATTGCCGACCGCTTCATTCACACAGGCGAAGTCATCGCCTAAGGCCAACAGCTCACAAGCCACCCATGAACACCAAGCCCCTCTACATCACCCTCGCTGCTGTGCTCGTTTTCGGGGCGTGGCTGTTTAGGTATGAAGTAACAAGCACTGGCAGCGGAGTGGTGGTCTATCGGCTAGACCGCTGGACAGGGAGTCTGGCCATCGCCGACCCCGAGTCCGTCAGAAAACTCGATTACGAGAAGCCCCCTGAAGAAATTCCAAAGAGCGAGCGGTGGTGGGAGTCTTACCCAAAAGCCGGCGAACAGAAATAGCTAAGGCTTGACTCGCACGACCCCATCGGGGCCGATGAACTTGGTTCCGCTCGGCAACTTCGAGACTTCGGCCGCGCTGTCGATGCGTCTTGGCCCGGAATTTCCCGCGCCACCGCCCTCGCTCTTCTGCCCCAGATAGATCGCCAACCCCTTGTTGGTATCGGTAATGTTGTTGGCGCGCATCCATTGGAAGAACTCGGCTTCCTTCTGCGGGTTACGGTTGACCACCTGGCGGCCTGTGCCGAAGTCTGTAACCGGGTTGCCTTTTCTATCCACCGCGGGGGAGCCAAGGGCGCTCGTCACATCGCCCATCTCCACTTTGTACTTCTCTTTGTCGGCACCTGGAATATCCAAAACGCCCAGCCCATATGCCTTGATCTGCGACTCGCTTGCGGCTGGGTTGGCCTCTTTGCCAAGGGCCTCGCGCACATAACGCAGGTCCTGTCGGTCAGCCATCGTTGTTGCATGGGTCGCCGCAGCCCGCCCATCTGCCGCCGCTGAGCGACGGTCCGCATTGTCCGCGCGCCGATCCTGATTCAACTGTAGCTGACGCTGGAAGTTGTCGTGACTCAGTTTATAGATGGCCGAGGGGTCCACCGTAGAGCGCAGCATGGCATCGGCCTGCTCTGCGCTGGTGCGCACAGGCTCCATGGGCTTGCCATCAATGCCCACCATATTCATGACAACACTGCCGTCTTTGTCTCGCTCGATACCAGTGATCTTTGAAGTCCCGCCCAATGCAAAGCGGTTCAGGTACTCCACCGTCGGGGCATAGTTGCCAGAAGCAAAGGCCGCCACTGCTGGGCCAAGCGCCTGCTTGCGCTCCTCTGTTTCAAGTTGCGCCTTGGAGTAGCGCGTGGCCAGGGCTTTTTGCGCGGCCTCGTTCGCCTCTTTGGAGTACCCCGCCTGGCTCAGCATGAAGGCGCGCTTTTCCTGGTTGCTCAGAAAATCCGAGAAACTGGGCTGGCGGCGCTGCCCATCCTGGCCAAGCAACCCCTGCTCAAACTCGTCACCCAGCTGCTTGTCCAGCGCCTCAATACCGTCATCACGCGCCCATGCCTTTGCAGTGCGTGCCTGCTCTTTCAGCTTGAACGTTCTATCCTCCGCCCTGGCAGCGCGATCCTCGATCCGGTCCTGCATCTTCATACCAGCCTCCGGGTCATACTTGGTGATGACATCAGCCAAAGCAATTTGCCGCGCTGCCCTGATCTGATCTTTTGACATCACGCCAGGAGTCTCATTCCCTAGGAATTTTGTCGTGCCCTGCTGGGCAATCATCTTGGGCACGGCAGGGCCCATGTCGTTCTCGCCCAGTTTGGGCGTTATCGCGTAAGCCTTGGCGTCCTGGTCGTAGCCAATTTGGTTTTGCCCAGACTCAGCCGCAGCGGTAATCTCTTTGCCCTGGTCTTCTGAAAACCCGCCTTCAAACTCGGGCGTGGCGTTAGCAACCTTAGCAGTCTCCAGGTTTTGCCCCACCTTGTTTACCGTGTCGAAAGCAGCGTTGAATGACTGGATGAAATCCAGAGCCGAATTTCTGCGTCGTGCCGCCATTTACACCTCCACCATTTCAAAGCCCAGCATGCTGTAGTTCACGCCGTCAAATCCATCATCACCCGTCACCACCGCATCGGGCATCACCTTGCGCACCTCGTCGGCCATGAACCCGCGGAACCTGCGGGAAGGGTCGGACTTGTAGGCAAACTCGTAGATCGTCAGGCCGGTGGGCTCATGCGTGCCCACAGCCTCAATGTCTTGCTTCAGGCGGCGGTCAGAGAACTTTGAAACCCCAAGCGCCAAACCACCAAGCCCACCCAGAATCGAGCCAACAGAGTCGCCCTGCTGGCCGTAGTAGTCCCGCGACTGGGTGCCATACATATTGGTGGCGTTCTGCCCCATCTGCCCAGCCATGCCACCTGCCATGCCGTACCCTGCTGTGCGCCCTGCGGCTGCAGAATTCGCAAGGCCAATGCCGCTGGCTGCAAACTGTGCACCGCTGCCAGTCGTGCTCATGCCCATGGCTGGGTAGCCCGATAGCGCATTGCTTGCGCGGTCAGTCAGCGCCCTGCCCTCGGCCCGTGCTGCCTGGCGTGCGCCGCCTTGAATGCCCGCCTTGGCTGTGGCCTGGGCCATGCTCATTTCAGCGTCCATGGCAGAGGATCGGCCAGAATTGGGATTGATGCCCATGCGGGCCATTGCGCGGCCGGATGCTTGGCGCTGGTTGGCAAAGGCCTGCTCAACGTCTGCACCCGCCTGGGCCGCCAGTTCGGCGCCGCGATTCTCCGCATTGAAGTCGCGCGCCTCTCCGATCATCTGGTCCTGCAGGCCTGTTAGCTGCCCACGGCGCTCCAGCGCATATTGCCGATCCGCCTGCGACTGCTCAAAGGCTGTGCGGTTGGCATCCAGGCCAAACCGCATTTGCTCCTGTTGCAAGGGCTGCATGGCTTCGGCAGACGCCACAATGCGGCCGATCATGTCGTCCTGAATGCCCATGGAGCGGATTTGCGCCTCAATCAGCCGCGGATCTGGGGGTGGCGCGGAGTTGCCCTTGCCGCCATACAGCCGCATACCCCCGCCTGGCCTGGGCTCAAAAGCGCCCAGTGGCAACATCAAGTGTTCATACATACCGGCAGTCCTTTCGCCACATCACGTAAATCAGCACATCGCCGCCATCCGGCGCCGCGCCTTTCAAAGTCGCCTCCACCTGGTAGCCGAAGTGCTCATTCAGCCGCCGCGCTGCCAGGTTGGAAGAATTCACATAGCCGCTCAGACGCTGCACCCCGCACACCAGGAAGGGGTACGCAAAACAGGCCCGAAGGTAGTCGCGCGTCATCCAGTTGCAGCCAGGCACTGCCGCCAGGTGCACCCACATGTTCTGCCCGTTGAAACCCTCGTACACGGCAGCCGCTACCAACTCGCCGTCTTTGCGCAGGCCAATAGCCCGCATCCCCTCTGTGCGCGCAAGCCCTTCAATCAGGCTTTGCGCAAAGGGCAAAACGGTTTCCAGCTCGTAATCGAATTCATGACGGGCCATTGCCCGAGGGTGGCATGCTTGCCACGGAACCGGGTCAACTCTTGCGATCCGGCTGCACCGGCCAATTGATATTGAACGGATCTGTTTGCTCAGTGATGTCGCGCAGGGCCTGCCGGTAGATGGCCCACGTCTCTTTGGTTGCTAACGGCACGTCTGGTAGCTGTGTCCAGTCCGATGCGGAGAGCAGAGCGTTGCGCTTGGAGCGCACCACGGGCCACTGGGTTTGCTCGGTGCGGGGGTCAACCCACTGTTTGGTGGTGTAGTCGAAGATGTGATGGGGGGAGGGCTGGGGCGGCAGCGCTACCAGTCTACCTGCATCCAACATATGCGGGCCATTTATAGGCTCCGCAATTTCATGGAAATCCAGACCAGCTACTGCCGGGGGGCTCTCCTGCCCCTCAGCAAGTGTCGATGTAAAAACTACAGCTCCACTATTATCGGTATATGCGAAGTGCCTCATCTTTTTGTACATATAGCAAACAACGTGGATTCCGCCCATACAGTCATGCCCGTTGTTGACCCATTGTAAACTACAACTACTATGGTGGAATATCCAGAAGATGTTGGAGCGTAGTGGTCAATCGACACTCGGCCCTCGGACATAGGATATTCCGCGCTGCCCACTCGCGGCCCAAATATGTTTATTTTGCGCACTAGTACACCATTCACCCTAATGCCCACCCATGGCCGACCATTAAAAGCATCGGCAAATAACCCGATATTGGCGGAAATGTATATGGGATACCCCTCACTAGCTATACCAACAGCCAACAATTCGTACTCTGCCGGTGCCCCGAAAGGAACTGTGTAATCACTTGCTAATTTAGCCCCGGCAGGCACCGTCACTGCGTTGCCAGCAATATTTATCGTATTAATAACGTTGGCCTGGTGGACTGTCATCGTCCCGTTAATGACATTGAAACCTGGCGTATAAATGTTTCCGTTGTCATCAATCTGAAAATATCTCCCAAGGTTTGCATTACCGAGGAGCAAACCATTTTTCCCAAGGTGAAAGCCGCCCCCTCCGTCTGTTGGCCAGGCGTACCCAATAAACGAGCCGCTGTTCAACCCGTTCTCGTTGATTTTTACTCCGCCAATTGTTCCGGCATTGCTGTAGATATTTCCTGTAAACGAGCCACTGCTCGCATATACAGCGCCTGAGAATGTTCCAGAGGTAGCGTTCACGGTCCCGGTGAATGAGCCAGAGCTGGCATAAACAGTGCCCGTGAAACTGCCGGATGACGCATACACCGTGCCGCGAACAACCGCATTGGCGAACTCCGCCGTACCGTCTCCATTGATCCGCCACCCGCTGGTTCCAGAAACGAACCCTGAGGACTGGATGTGCTGCCCTACAGAGATTGACCCAGCCGTGAGCTTGGATGCGCTCAGGTTGGCAATCTTGGCGTTGTCCACAGCCAGGTCAGCAATCTTGGCGTTGGTGATGGTCGCATCGTGGATGTATGCGGCCTTCATGTATGTGCCCGAAGGCACAACAACACCGTTGATCCGTGTTGGTACTGTTCGGTGGAAAAAAGGAGCACCGTCGTTGGCCGTGTTATCTGTCTGCACCGGGGCGAAGGTGAACTTGTCAGCAATAACTGTGAACTCGCTGGTTGGAACACCATTGTTCGATGTGGAGGCCAAGCCGAAACCAGACACATAACCGTTCACATCCACCTTGATGGTGTACTTGGCGAACAAACTCCCTGTCTCACTCGCCCGCGTGGATGCCTCGGTCTGGATGGCCGCTGTGTTGTTGTTGACAACAGATTGCAAAGTCTGTCGAGCACTGGCCTCTGCGGAAATAGCCGTAGCCCTGGTTGTAGCTTCAGACTGGATGGCAGCAGAAAGCTCCCTGTCCGCAGCCTGATATTCAGCGGTAAGTGTGGTTATCTGCTGCGCAAGTGCCGAGTCGGCGTCTGCTCTCGCTGTGGATTCAACAGTGATGGCCGCTGCGTTGGCCATCAGGCGCGTATCTGTGGTCTCGTCCCACATTTCCCCGTCCCAACGATACGCCTTATTCCCGGAGCTTGTGTCAAACCACAGGTCCCCAAGCACTAGCCCAGTCGTTGGTGCAGTCGCTTGGTGGTAGGTTTTGTTCTTTGCACCAGCCACCGCGGATATGGTTGACACCGTACTTGCGATAGATTGATCTGCTGTTACGCGAGCAGTTTTTTCTTCCGTGATGGCCGCTGCTTGTTCGTCAATCTTCGCGGCCAGTAGTAGGCGTACGTTTGCCTCAGCAGAAATACCGTCAACAATTGCCGTTTCAAGCTGAGACTTTACCAATGCAATGGTAGCCAGAGCCTCCTCTTTGGTCGCGTGACCTGCCAGAACATTGCGCAGCACAGTTTCCGCATTGGCGTCCAATTTGCGCTTGACCGACAGTAGCTCGGTTGTTGTCGAGGCACCTGTTTTTGTAGTGCTCGCCACTGCCTCATTGAGCGTTGTCACCGTAGAGGACAGCGTTGATATGTCACCCGTCAGGTTGGTGACACTGGCGCCGAGCGTAGATATGTCGCTGGCCATGGCGCTGTCAGCCGTGGAACGGGCCTGCCGCTCCTCGTAAATCAAGCCCTGTGTAATGTTGCCAATGGTGACGCCGGTAGGGTCTTCTTTGCCGAGTATGGCTGTGGCCAGTGTCTTGCGGTCAGCGGCCTCTGCTGCGTCAGCCGTTGCGCGTACCTGCTGTTCATCCAGTAGTTGGGCAGTCGATGCTCCAGGTGTTGGGCGGCCAACCGCAAACCAATCCACCTCAAAGTAGTTGGTATCCGTCTGCCCGCTAGACAGGTCAAGTCGAATCTGGTCAACCGTTGCCGTCCATTTCAAATTCAGGGTAATAACCCCAATGTCGTTGGCGTCGTATGTTGGCTCCGCAATGGCAACCCTGCGAGAAACATCCCAGCTTGTGTTTTGTGCCGCGTTCCACCACAAGTAGCCGGAGAAAACAGGACTACCCACCTTGCGAACGCGCAGGCGAATCTGCTTGTACCTGTCCGTGTCAATCCCCAACCCAGCGGGCGTAGTCACATAGGCACCGGATGATTGGTTTGCTGGTCGGAGCCAGCCTTGCGTGACACTGGGGTTTCCATTACCACCCCAGCCTTCCGGCCCTTGGTCAAAATACCAAATTGCCTTCCAGTCAAACTGCTCACCAACACCTGCCGACAGCAGCGTAATCTGCAGCGCCAATGCCTCGTCTTGCGTGGCGCGTGCGGTGCGCTCTTGATACAGCAGCCCCGTGGTCACAGCGTTAATGTCGTTGCCACCATATCCACCGTGGATCTGAGCGGCCAGCAAAGTGCGTTGCGCGGCCTCGGCTGACAAACCCGCAATCAAGTTAGAGGACAGCTCCGAGCGAGCTGCGGCAACGTCGGCGGTCCGCTCAACCCGCTCGTTATCCACGCCAATGACAGCCCGCAGTGCTGCGTTGGCGGCGTCCTGCACACCGATTAGCCTCTGGTGCGACTCGATGGCCAACTGTTCGTTGCGCTTGTCTGCTTCCTGGGCCAAACGATAAGCCACAGTACCAGGGTTGGAGCCGGGCCCATCAATCAATTCGATCCGTGAGCGAAGGTCTTGCGTGAGCTGGCTCTCGTTAAGCTCTCCCTCCAAGGCATCAAGCAAAAGTCCCACATCCTGGCCTGTTGTTACGACCAACCCATTGGTTCCACCAGCCGGGTCAACACTCAGAACGCCGTCATTGGTTTCCCACTTGATCCACAAGTGCCATGTGGTGCTCGGGTTTGTTGGGTGTGCAAATGTCGTACCGCTGAACTGGGTTATCTCAATCGCATCAGCGAATACAGGAAGCTCCCCGCTGGTCCAGGTGGCACCGTACACCCTGGTGCGCAAATGCCCGTGCCCCTGCCTGTATGTTGGCGCATCGTGCTCAATAAAAATGTGGCTGATGGCAGCGTCTACCGAAAACCCAGTTGGCGTCGGAGGTGGTGTTAGATCGACCTCAGGGGAAGGAATAGATGGGCCAGGCACCAGCGGTGGAGTCCCACCCCCTGGTCTTGGGGTGTAGCCCGGAGGAAATTCAGCCAAGCCGTTTTCAATGAGGTCACGCAGCGTCAGCCCGCGATCAAGCGGGTTCCCCTGGCGCCCCATGTAGGTCATCAAGACCTCACGGGTGCGCTGTGGGAAGTTGTCTGCCTTGGCTGATGGAAGGTCTTTGCGAAGATCACTCATACGGCTGAAATCTCGGTAGTGCTGGTGGCAATCGCCGCCTGCAGAACGGGGGTGGCCGACTCAAGCTCCACCGTCCAATACTGGGCCATGAAACCACTGGGTAGTCTGAAGGCATTGCTGTTTTGGACAGAGATGGAGAGCTTGAGGTCACCGTCTGCGTACAGCTTGAAAGACACCGGATAGGCATCTGCAATCACCTGCCCCGTGCTGAAATTCACAGGCTTTGGCGAGTAGAACGCTTTGGACTTGAAGCGCGCCGTCATGAACGTGTCTGCGGCGTCCCATTTCTTGATTTCGTTTCCGCTGAGCACATAGAGCTGGTCGCGCAGCTCGTCAAAATGCAGCGCCTCATAACCAACATCAACAAAGTAGATGCCTTGTGGGTCAGACGGGTCTAGGAAAAATCCCTTGCGCCCAGATCCATCGTCGTAGCTGCCGAAGTACAGGCCCTCGTACATTTTGCCGATGACGCTCTGTGGGTTGATCGCCTGCCAGTCTTCGCGCAGCATGATTCCAGATGTGAGGATGCGCGGCCCACCGACCCCATACCAGCAAAGCCCATCCTCTGACGCCCACACCACGCCACTACCCATCGACGCGACGGATCGGGGGGCAACGCAGCCTTGTGAGAATTCAAGCGGCTGCTGGTCCATGGAGTCAGGCGAAGATCCGGCCACCACCAGTGGGCGAGCTGTCGTCAAAACAAGCAGGGTTTGCCCAAACACTCCAAGCGCCACAGGCTTGGCGTCTGGTGGA
>Ga0115561_1001004_pt1 | contig 20371 bp, 12 predicted proteins | sample COGITO_mtgs_1105_4_FD_87201 | JGI IMG/M metagenome (GOLD analysis project Ga0115561, IMG submission 87201) | Pelagic marine microbial communities from North Sea - COGITO_mtgs_110512 | ecosystem: Environmental > Aquatic > Marine > Epipelagic | place: Germany:Helgoland, sampling site Kabeltonne...
CCTCGCACGGTAACGCGTCGCATCTCGCGCGGCGCATCGCCGTAGTCGTGGACTGCAAAATGCATGACGCAACGGTTATCCCAAATAACTACATCGTTTTGACGCCAACGATGACGCATAGATATATCTAGTGCCGAGCCAGTCTGAACAAGATAGTTGAGTAAAGGCTCGCTTTCATTGTGTGTCATGCCTTCAAAATGCTTAGTAAAACCGCCGTTCACGTACAGTGCTTGACGGCCTGTTTCCGGATGAACGCGAACGACCGGGTGCGCGGAAGACATGTCATAGTTTTCATGCAGGGCTTTAAGAGGGCTTAAAAATTGGCGTAGGCCCGATGATAGCGATTCAAAAGCTGCGTACTGACTAGCCCACAGCGTATCGCCGCCAAATTCCGGCACCTCAACCGCACGCAATATCGAGAGTGATGGAGGCCGAGGATCACAGCTGACATCCGAGTGCCAGACCTCTGTGACTGTTTTCGATTTACCCCGATTTTTGATAATAAGTTCCTCGGGATGCTCGCGCTTGCCAACCAAGGCGGGATGCTTGTGCAGCTCGCCAAATCGCCGACCAAAAGATAAATGCTCCTCTCGCGACAGCTTTTGGTCGCGGAAAACTAAAACTTGATGCTTCCATAAGCCCTCCTGAATCGCTTCGAAAGTGGACTCATCAATTGAGGACAACTGCACGCCGTCAACCTGGGCGCCTATATTTACCGTTAACTGTTCAATTTTCATTTTGCACCCCATTTCCCCAAACGTTCGGCCCGACCGTCAAAGGTTTCTTACCTCCAGCAGCTAAAGCAACCGCTTTGAAACTGCGATGAAATAATTGCTGCGCTAGCTTCAGGCCCTAAGCCTAGGATATTAGTTAGCGGCCTTGCGCACCATCGCAAAAAGCGCCAAGATAATTGTCATTTTGTGCCACGAGCCGGACAAGCGAACATGCTTCTAAACCAAGTCAGTGCTGATTACGCAGTTGTCCTTGTTCGGGAAGCCCTCAAACATGACAGGGATTTGCTCGTTGATTCAACCATGACTCTTCGCGAATTAGAGCGGGTTGATTTTATGTCTGTTGAGCAGTTCATGGACCTACTCAATCGTTTTACCGAACTCTACCAAGTACTCAGCCATAACAAAGACTGGGGATTTGAATTAGGCCAAAAGTTGAGTATTGCCAGCCACGGACCGCTAGGCTTTGGGGCTGTTTCGGCTGAGACTATCGGTGCTGGGTTAGCGTTCTTTGCCAATTACCTATCCACTCGCGCGAGCTACATGAGCGGTATTTGTGAGGCCGGTCACCAAAACACTGTCCTTCGGATCATCTTCGAAACGCCAGTAAACACTCACAGGGGCCGAATGTGCGAGACGCTTAGCGTTATCATCCAGGAGCTGATAAACATTTCTGGGGGAGCCACAGAACAAATTCATTGGAAATTCCCAACCCAAGGGCAGGCCCGCGTAGGTACTTATGAATGTTGGCTAAACGGGAGTATCGAGTTTGACGTAGACATATTTCAGATCACCGTACCCGCAGCTATCGCCGAGACAGCGTCTACATTTCACAATCCTACAGCCTATCGAGCTGCGGTAACGCAATGCGAGGCCTTACACCGCAATGCTATAGCAGCTGATCTTTTGGGTGTTGTATCAGATCTGTTGCGGAAACGATTTGAGCAACGGCTTGGGGAGACTACAGCTGTAACAACAATCCCCACAGCCAAGGAAAGTGCAAGGCAAATCGGCTGCTCTTCTAGAAAACTCTATCGTGAATTCCAAGCGCAAGGGACTAGCTTCAAGCAGGTTAAAGACGAGATCATGAAAGAGTACCTTGTTGACTTGGCCAGCAAGCCTCTGAATGTTGAGGAAATTTCCTACAAACTAGGTTTTTCGGATGCTGGCAATTTCAATCGAGCATGTAAAAGGTTACTTGGCTTAACACCGGGAGCGTTAATTCGCGAGAAAAGAAATTGAACGATCCGCATCACTGATATCAGCAGTAATACCTAACGTTAAATACCCCATTTTCTGCTGCTATTGCTGCAGCAAAGTTACTACATGATTCAAGCGTCAGCGCAAAAGAATTCATTGCAGGAATCACAAATTAGCCTCTGGGAAAGTGATGTATAACACTTCAATCCAGCAGATAGCCGCGCCAGTAGTGTTTGATGAAACAGTTACAGGAAAAAACAGTTTGCTTTATATAGACTATGGCGCGCCTCGGAGGGGTCCTCAAACAGAGGACCGACCCTTAAAAATCAAAGGGTGAATTGGTGGAGCCAGGGAGGATCGAACTCCCGACCTCTTGAATGCCATTCAAGCGCTCTCCCAGCTGAGCTATGGCCCCGAAACAGCGCGCAATGTTAGGTAGCTAAGGCCCACCTGTCAAATACCCATTGGACTAATTGCGCTAGTCTTGCCCGAATTGTAGTTTTTGGTATTCCTTATCAAGGCGCTTACGCTCCTTACCTGAAACACTCAACACATCTAAAGCGTCACGTAGTCGGCCCAAGCTTAATGGCGCACCGAGAAAAACTAACGAATCAAATAATGGTAAAGAAACACTGCGCCCGCTCACCGCAATGAAAAGCGGGAATAGAAAATCTCGCACCTTCATATCACAAGCTACGGCCAAAGATTGCAGAGTGTTGTAGATATCATCCCGTTGCCAGCTGCGCATTTCTTCAAACGCGGCAATTGTATGGTACAGGACTCTTACCACCTGCGCCCTTTCCAGGCTTTTATGTTGAAAATCTTCAATACTCAACGCCCTACGCTCACCTACAAGATAGTCCAGCATAGGAACTAAGTCCGACAAACGTTCTGCACGTTCTTGAACCAAGGGTACTAATTGCTTTAAACGCTCAGCATTGAGCATCCATTGACCCACGCGCTGAGCGTACTCGTCTGTCGAGAGTGCTCTGAGGTACTGGGCATTTACCCACTTCAATTTAGTTTGGTCAAAAATAGGGCCGCCTGTGGAAATACGATCCACATCGAACGCTTCAACCATAGCTTGGCTAGTAAAAATCTCTTCTTCGTTGGGCATAGACCAACCCATTAAACTTAGATAGTTGAGCAATGCTTCAGGCAAGTAACCCATATCGCGGTAATATGTAACGCTTGTTGGGTTTTTTCGCTTCGAAAGTTTGCTTTGATCCGGATTACGCAACAATGGCAGGTGGATCATTTCTGGCGCATTCCAACCAAAGTACTGGTACAACAAAATGTGCTTGGGAACTGAGTTAAGCCACTCTTCGCCGCGCAAAATATGTGTAATTTCCATGAGGTGGTCGTCGACAACAACCGCGAGGTGATAGGTAGGCATACCATCTGCTTTGACTAGCACTTGCATATCAATTTGCGTAAATGGAATAGAAATTTCACCGCGTAGGCGATCGGTGAAAGTACACTGCCCTGCGCCAGGCACCTTCATTCTTATAACGTGTTCTTCGCCTGCAGCAAGCCGTGATTCAACCTCTGAGGCATCGAGGTTTGCACAAAGGCCATCGTAGCGAGTGGTTTCTTTGTTCGCCTGTTGCTGTGAGCGAACTTCATCCAGACGCTCTTTGCTACAAAAGCAATGAAATGCATGCTGATCTTGCAATAACCTTTGCACATGCTCTTGGTAAATTTCTTTGCGCTCGCTCTGACGATATGGGCCATGCGGACCACCTTTATCGGGACCTTCATCCCAATCAAGGCCCAACCATTCCAGTGATTCAAATATCGACACTTCAGACTCAGCAGTACTTCGAGCCTGATCAGTGTCTTCAATGCGGAGAATAAACTCCCCGCCTTCGTGTCGTGCAAATGCCCAGTTAAACAGCGCCATGTAGGCTGTACCTACATGAGGATCTCCGGTGGGTGAAGGCGCTATCCGGGTGCGCACTGGTTGCGTAGTCAAATGCCTAAAAGCCCATCTTCACGACGTCTTCAGGGATCAGCGGGTAAGCGATTCCGGCTAAAGACTGTGTGACTCTAACGACTTGGCAAGCATAGCCAAATTCGTTGTCGTACCAAACGTAAAGTACAACACGGTTATCTTTCACAATAATCGCTTCACCGTCGACAATGCAGGCATGCCGATTACCAACTAAATCAGACGAAACAACTTCAGGCGACGTAGTAAAATCAATTTGGCGTTGCAGCGAGCTATGCAATGCTGAGTTACGCAAAAATTCTCTTACTTCCTCTTCAGACGTCTCGCGGCTCAGAGTAAGGTTCAAAATTGCTAGCGATACATTAGGTGTAGGTACGCGAATTGCGTTACCAGTCAACTTACCTTCTAGTTCTGGCAGCAATTTCACAACAGCAGACGAAGCACCTGTTTCCGTAATCACCATATTTAACGGTGCGCCACGACCGCGGCGGTTTTTCTTGTGATAGTTGTCGATCAGATTTTGGTCGTTTGTATAAGAGTGAACTGTTTCCATGTGACCATTAACGATCTCAAAATTGTCGTTCATTGCTTTAAGCACTGGAACAATAGCATTAGTAGTACAACTACCCGCCGCAAGTACATGATCCTCGTCTGTGATATCTCTGGTGTTTAGACCAGAAACAATATTCTTTACAGAGCCTTTACCTGGAGCAGTCAATACAACTCGCTTAGTACCCTTAGACTTAAGGTGCTCCGACAGACCCTCTTTGTCTCTCCAAGCCCCTGTGTTGTCGATGATGATCGCATCGTCAATACCATAAGCTGTGTAGTCAATTTTGGCAGGATCTGAAGCGTATATGACGCGAATCACATTACCATTCGCAATAATGCATTCGTTTTCTTCATCGACACGAATGGTGCCTTTAAAACTGCCGTGAATAGAATCTCGGCGGAGCAAACTTGCGCGTCTTACGATGTCATCGTCACTACCCTTGCGCACGACTATTGCACGTAAACGCAGTTGACCGCCGCCGCCAGTTTTTTCAATCAGCAATCTAGCTAACAAACGGCCGATACGGCCAAAGCCATAAAGTACAATATCTTGGGGTTTTTCGATGGGTGGCACTTTCACGCCAATGACAGAGGCACACTCACGAAGCACGAAATCTTGCGGGCTAATAGCGTCAGATTCAGCCATAAATTTAGTTGCAAGTTTACCCAAGTCGACATGACAAGGTCCTAGGTCCAATTTAGAAATAGCTTCAAGGACTGGATAGGTTTCAAACTCAGAAAGCTCGTTTTGCTCAACTTGACGAACATAACGATGCGCTTTCATCAGTTGGGTAACACTCTGGTTGTGCATCGCGCGCCCATAGCAATAAACCACAACGTTATTACGATATAGCTGGCCGATCAGTGGGATCATTCCCTCGGCTAGGGCTTCACGTTCTTTCCAGTCGGGAAAATAGTCTTCTAGGCTAGGTAAACTCACATTGTCTCCTTATCGTGCAAGAAATAATCAGCAGTCGCATTTTAGTGATTTAGTCGAACTAAAACTGAGGGGGTTTCGGGTTTTGGCAACTTCGTCTGCACGTCACCCAAGCAACCTTTCAAATACCGCTATTCAAAAGAAAGAAAGAACTAAGATAAGGGCGCTTTGTAGGCGCCCCTTAGGGGTATTCTATGTCTTGTCTGCCCGAGAATTTGTAGGTCAACTCGTTCCATCCATCAGCGCGGCGGAAGTTTATCACCACAAACGCTGGGATTATAGAATGTTGGCGCTAATACTTAGCGATAACGCTGGTTTAGCGCATCTAATGTATCGCTTCCAGGGCACAGATCTGCCTCGGTCAACTCATTAAGCGGTTGGCTCACTGTATCCATGATGTCATGGCACTCAACTGCATCTGGGTCTACGTAAAGTAGACCCGTTACAACCTCACCCTTTTCTTGCATCCGCTGGACATAATTTAGAGCACCGACCCGATCATGTGGATCATAGTCAGCGTCTACCTTATATAGCTGTAATGTGGAACCATCTGGCATCGTCACATCTTCGCGACTGCCTTCCGCATAATCAGCGGTGACTTCGTCATGAGCCATAATAAGGTCTGCGTCCATTACATTATGGATGTGATCGCGAACAAATTCGTAACTCTTGGTAGAACCTGAGTGATTATTAAAGGCTACGCAGGGTGAAATTACGTCAATAAAAGCCATGCCCTTGTGACTCAGCGCTGCTTTAATCAAAGGCACTAACTGCTTTTTGTCTCCCGAAAAACTACGGGCAACAAAGCTTGCACCGATCTGCAAGGCGCTACTCACCAAATCAATCGGTTCATAAAGATTAGGGATGCCTTTTTTGCTTGTAGAGCCTTTGTCATTCGTAGCTGAGAACTGGCCTTTGGTTAAACCGTAAGTACCATTGTTATCAACCAGATACAGCATATTGATGCGGCGGCGAACAATGTGCGCAAATTGACCGAAGCCAATAGAGGCACTATCGCCATCTCCAGATACACCCACCCCGATCAAGTCGCGATTGGCCAAATTTGAGCCAGTCATAACACTGGGCATACGCCCATGCACAGAGTTGAAACCGTGACTCTTGTTCAAAAAATAGCTAGGTGTCTTCGACGAACAACCAATACCCGACACTTTAGCAAATCGGTGCGGAGGCAGCGATAGCTCAGCACAGGCTTGAACGATAGCTGCACTTACTGAGTCGTGACCACAGCCCGCGCATAAGGTCGAAACCGAGCCTTCATAGTCACGGCGCGTTAGGCCTAGCTCGTTAACAGGCAGCTTGGGGTGATGAACTTTAGGTTTAGCGACAAATGTCATGATTGCACCTCTGTCACTCGGGACAATTTATTCTCAATATAATAATCGGAGATTTGCTCGGTAATTGTATCGGCAGAAATAGACAACCCTGCGTAATATAGTACTGAAATCAATTTACTCGGCTCTGTCTGCAACTCATTAATCAGCAGCGAGCGCATTTGCCCATCGCGATTTTGCTCAGCGACAAAGATCAAATCGTGAGCGGCAATAAACTGCTCCACTTCATCACCGAACGGAAAAGCTCGGACTCTACAAGTGTCCATATAAATGCCATTTTGCGCCAAATTATCCAGTGCCTCCGGCATGGGTAGCGCAGTTGTTCCGTAATATAGAACCCCTACCGACTGTCCTTGATCTGCAATCTCAGCCGCTGGCACTAGTGTTCTAGCTGTCTGCCATTTCTTTTGTAAGCGCTCCATATTGCGCTGATAAACCTCTCCAGATTCAGTATAAACAGCGAATTCATCACGGGATGTCCCTCGCGTAAAGAACGCTCCCTTTTCTGGGTGAGTACCTGGGTAGGTTCGGTATCCAATACCGTCGCCGTCTACATCCAAGTAGCGACCAAAAACTTCAACCTCGTCTAAATCTGTGGCAGATAAAACCTTGCCACGATCATAACGACGACTATCATCCCACTCGAAAGGTTCGCTAAGATTATCGTTCATACCTAGTTCAAGATCGCTAAGTACCATGATTGGCGTCTGTAAACGATCTGCTAGATCTAAAGCCTGTGCAGCGAAATCGAAACACTCTTTAGGTGTTGCCGGAAATAGTAAGGGGTGCTTGGTGTCTCCATGTGATGCATAAGCAGCGCCAATTAAATCACCCTGCTGGGTGCGCGTAGGCATACCCGTTGAAGGTCCCGACCTCTGAATGTCCCAAATAACCGCAGGAATTTCAGCGAAGTAAGCCAAGCCAAGAAATTCTGACATAAGAGATATGCCTGGACCACTGGTTGCGGTAAAAGATCGCGCACCATTCCAAGCTGCGCCGATGACTACACCAATAGCGGCCAATTCATCCTCAACTTGTAAAAAGGCAAACTTCTTCTGGCCAGTTTCTTTATCTAGGCGCAGCACATTACTGTGATTCTCAAAACTTTCGGCAACCGACGTTGACGGTGTGATTGGATACCACGCACAGACGGTTGCACCGCCATAGACACTACCCAAACCAGCGGCGTCGTTACCATCAATCATAATTCGATCACCCACGGCCTCGGAGCGTCTGACCTGTAAGGGTAGCGGCGCCTCTAAATAGTTCAACGCATAATCTCGACCTAGTTCTAGCGAGCGGATATTCGGCTGAATGAGTGCATCCTTGCCCTTGTACTGAGTGGCAACCATGCCAGTGATTACATCAAATTCGATATTCAACAGCCCAGCCAAAGCGCCCAAGTAAGCAATATTCTTGAACAGACTACGCTGCTTGGGATCAGTAAATTCCGGCAACATCATCGATGCTATAGGAATAGCTATTTCATGAATGTCATCGCGTCGCAACGTTTTAGCCAGCGGCTTGGAGTTGTCATAAAGCAAGTATCCGCCTGGCGAAATGCTAGCAACGTCCTCGATCAAGGTCTCAGCATTCATAGCCACCATAATGTCCACGCCCTCGCGGCGACCTAGGTAACCCTTCTCGCTAACACGCACTTCAAACCACGTGGGTAAGCCCTGAATATTCGACGGGAAGATATTTCGCGTAGCTACTGGAATGCCCATGCGGAAAAGTGCTTTAGCGAACATACCGTTCGCACTCGCCGACCCAGAGCCATTTACATTAGCAAATCGGATAACAAAATCGTTGTACTTAATACTCATTCTGCGTATGACCCCAGCTGAGGAACGTGAACAATTGAACGTTGCATATCCCAAGCATTAGTCGGGCAACGCTCAGCACATAAACCACAGTGCAGACAGACGTCTTCATCTTTCACCATCACACGAGTCGTTGGTAGTACATCTGAAACATAAATGTCTTGTTCTGTATTATCCGCAGGCGCAGTAAGTTGCTGGCGCAATTGTGTTTCGTCCTCATTAGCGACGAAGGAAATACAATCCATCGGGCAAATATCCACACAGGCGTCGCACTCGATACACAAATTCTCTGTGAACACAGTTTGCACATCACAGTTCAAACAACGCTGGGCTTCTTTCTCGGCCAAAGCCTGGTCGAAGCCTAACTCTACTTCGACCCGAATATTGGTCAGGGCAGATTTCTCTTCCACTAATGGCACCAAATGTCGGCTTGCATCGTCATATTGAGCGTCATAGGCCCATTCGTGCACACCCATTTTTGTAGAAATCAGATTGACTCCTTCAGGTGGTCGATCTGCTACAAGATCTTGTCCATAACAAAAAAGGTGAATACTAATTGCGGCTCGATGGGCATGAGCAGATGCCCAAATAATATTCTCTGGCCCAAAAGCACTGTCGCCGCCAAAGAACACTTTGGGGTTAGTAGTTTGCAGAGTGAGCTCGTTCAACGTCGGGCAATCCCATTTGTCAAACTCAATACCCAAATCTCTTTCAATCCAAGGGCAATGATTGTCTTGGCCAATTGCCATAAGCACATGATCGGCTTCAATAAAGACATCGGGTTCACCACTAGGTTCGTAGCGTAGGCGCCCGTCCTCACCTTTAACCGGTGTAACACACTCAAAGAGCACGCCTTGGAGCTTGCCGTCTTTGTGGACAAATTCTTTCGGTGGACGATTGTTGATAATAGGAATGCCTTCACGCATCGCATCTTCTTTTTCCCACTCAGAAGCTTTCATCACTTCAAATGCGGAACGTACGACCACGCTTACAGACTCAGCGCCCAAGCGCAGAGAAGTTCGGCAACAGTCCATAGCGGTATTACCGCCACCCATTACGATAACCTTACCTTTCATTTCGGTAATGTGACCAAAGGCGACACTAGACAGCCAATCGATGCCAATATGAATGTGCTTATCGACTTCCTCTCGGCCCTTCAACTCCAAATCGCGGCCTCGCGGGGCACCGGTTCCAACAAAGTACGCATCGAAATTCATATCCATCATGGCTTTCATGCTGGTGATTTCTTGACCAAAGTGGCAATGCACACCCATATCCAAAATTCGGTCCACCTCTTCATCAAGGACCTCTTCAGGCAATCTAAATGCTGGGATTTGGCTGCGCATGAAACCGCCGCCCTTTTCATCCTGTTCAAATAAGTGCACTTCGTAACCTAAAGGCAGAAGATCTCTCGCTACGGCAAGCGAAGCTGGCCCGGCACCAATAAGGGCAATTTTTTTGCCGTTCTTTTTTGCAGGAACCTGGGGCATAAAGGCGCTTACATCACCCTTATTGTCCGCAGCAACTCGCTTCAGGCGACAAATAGCCACGGGAGTTTCCTCGGTTCTGACTCTGCGGCAAGCGGGTTCGCAAGGCCGGTCACAGGTACGCCCCAAAACCCCGGGGAACACATTTGAGTCCCAATTCAGCATATACGCTTCTGTATAGCGCTCTTGTGCAATTAAACGTATGTATTCTGGTACTGGTGTGTGCGCTGGACACGCCCACTGACAATCCACCACTTTATGAAAGTAGTTCGGATCAAAAATATTGGTTGGTTCCATAAACTCCCTGTCGCCCTATTACTGCTAAGCCTATAGCCTTGCTAGAAATGCCTCCCATCAGCCAATGATCCAAGCACCACGACAGCAATCGAATTACTGCATCAAGTTTTGTGGTTGCTGAACCCCTCGTCAACCTACTTGAAATTTCGCTGACTCCCAACTTTAGCCTAGGGATAATGGGAACGCCAGCACCTAGTACGCCCCTGAGCCACCAAATTACTAAGATAAATTCAGCATTTTCACATTTTTGCGAACATCAAAACTTTAACCTCTAGCCCAAGCAGGTAGAATATCGCCTACGGGCAAATAACACGCCGCTGGCAGTGCAAGAGTAGTTAACCAGGATTGGTAGTAAATTCTCGATATTCACCCCCAATCCTTGCGCACTAAACTTAAAGATTGTTTTTTTTGTTCCGCTCAGGAGGGACATCGACATAAACAGCGCAATTTAACTTTTGCGGGGCAAACGCGTGCTCGGTTAAAAATGCTTATGCACAGACATGACGAACAGCAAGATAAAACGCACGGGCGAATTAACTAGCCCGCCGACATAAACAATACGGATTTTTAGCATTGCGCCAATTGATTCTTAACCCCACAGCAGCCCAAACAACGCCTACTACGAATGGGGATAAACTCAGCTGGAACGGTCTCGCTGGTTCTGCAGAAATGCTGGCAGTCGCAGAGCTAGCGAAAAGTAGCGACCACCTCATAGTGGTAGTCACAGCTGATTCATCAGCTACTGAACGCTGGGCTAATGGCATCGCCTACTTCTCTAGTAGCAGTAATGACTCGTCTGAAGCCTTGGACATCTTACGTTTTCCTGACTGGGAAACTCTACCCTATGATGTTTTTTCACCGCACCAAGATATTATTTCTGAGCGTTTAGCCTCGCTGTCCCAACTGCAAGGCAAAACTAAAGGCGTACTCACCGTGCCCATTAGCACCTTGTTGCAAAAGGTTGCACCCACATCTTATTTGGGTGGCGCATGCTTCAATCTAGCCTGCGGGCAAACCTATGACGTTTCCGAACAGAGACTGATTTTAGAATCTGCTGGATACCAAAGTGCGGATATGGTGGTTGAACGTGGTCAATATGCAGTGCGTGGCGCTTTAGTCGACATTTTTCCTATGGGTAGCGAGTTACCGGTAAGAATCGACTTACTTGATGATGAAATCGACACGCTTAGAACCTTTGACCCGGAAACTCAAAGAACCGTTGAACAAATAACTCAACTAAACTTGCTGCCCGCTAAAGAATTCCCATTCGATGATGCAGCCATAGCAAGATTTCGCGACAGGTGGCACACCACATTTAATGTAGATGTCAGGCGCTGTAGCGTTTATCAAGATGTCAGTAGCTATATTGCCCCCAACGGAATTGAATACTACTTGCCGCTCTTTTTCGAAAAACTTGATAGCCTATTTGACTACCTGCCAGCAAATACCACTTTTGTTCTTGAAGCTGGAGCAATGTCAGCAGCTGACGCTTATATCACCGAAGTTGAAGACCGCTATGAGTCACTGCGTTACGACATTGAACGACCGATACTTGAACCTGACACTCTCTTTTTAAGCACTGAGGAACTGCGCCAGCACTTGAATAAGGGTAAGCGCATATTCCTCAACTCACCCGATACCAAACACACAGTAGAGTTCCCAACCCAGAATCTACCCGACCTGCACATCAATGCGCGCTTAGCTGAGCCAAGTCACGCGTTACAACAATTCTTACTCGGCACCTCACGGCCAATATTGTTTATCGCTGAATCAGCCGGACGCAGAGAAGTATTTGACGAGCTACTGCGTAAAAGTTCTATTCAAACTCAGAATGTGAATTCATTTGAGGAGTACCTGAACAGTAACGGTCACTGCATCAGTGTCGCCCCTATCAGCGAAGGCCTGTTTATTGAACAGGCCATCATCATTACTGAAAGCGAAGTGCTTGGCAAAAGACCCTCGGAAGGCGAGCGAGATACTAACCGTAAGGTAATTGACCCAGACCAAATTGTTCGTAACTTAACAGAATTGTCTATGGGTTCGCCCGTAGTGCATGTAGAACACGGCGTTGGTCGCTACCTCGGGTTAGAAACTTTAGAAATTGACTCTGCTGACTACGAATTCTTAATGCTTGGCTACGCTGGCGGAGCAAAACTTTACGTCCCTGTCACGTCCTTACACTTAATCGGTAGATACGCTGGGGCAGACGAAGAACATGCTCCACTACACCGACTTGGCTCCGATCAATGGGAGCGCGCAAAGCGCAGGGCTGCCGAGAAAGTTATAGATGTGGCAGCAGAGCTGTTAGATATATACGCGCGGCGTGAGCTGCGTAAATCACACAGCCTCAAACCTAGCGAAAGTGAATATGCAACCTTCGCCGCTGAGTTTCCATTTGATGTAACCTCCGACCAAGCAACTGCCATTGAAGAAACCTTAGCGGACATGGCTATGGAGCGCGCAATGGATCGACTGGTGTGCGGCGATGTTGGGTTTGGCAAAACTGAAGTGGCGATGCGCGCGGCGTTCGCAGCGGTGCAAAGTGGCAAGCAAGTAGTTATGTTAGTGCCGACAACGCTACTGGCCCAACAACACTACGACACTCTTGTCGATCGCTTCGCAAACTGGCCGGTGAACATTGACGTTGCCAGTAGAACGAAAACAACGCAAGAAATAGAAGAGATTGCGGTCAAAACAGCCAATGGAAAAATGGATATCTTAATAGGTACTCATAAGTTACTCAGCCCACAATTCAAGTTTAATGATCTTGGCCTTGTTATCGTTGATGAGGAACACAGGTTTGGTGTTAGGCAAAAAGAGCGGCTACGCGCAATACGCGCCGAAGTAGACGTGCTCACGTTAACCGCCACACCAATACCAAGAACTTTGAATATGTCGCTGAGCGGTATTAGAGATTTGTCTGTTATCGCCACGCCACCCGCAAAACGACTATCGATTAAGACCTTTGTACAGCAGCGTAGCGAACAAAGTGTCCGCGAAGCGATCAGCCGAGAATTGATGCGCGGCGGACAAGTTTTCTTCCTCCACAACGAAGTACGCTCTATCGAACAAACTGCAGAAACTATTCGTACATTGGTCCCAGAGGCTCGCGTGGGCATAGGTCATGGTCAACTCCGTAAGAATGAGTTGGAAGAGGTCATGAGTGAATTTTACCACCGCCGCCTCAATGTATTGGTCTGCTCTACCATTATTGAAACGGGTATAGACATACCCAATGCCAACACAATCATTATTGAACGTGCCGACAAATTCGGCTTAGCGCAATTACATCAGCTGCGCGGCAGAGTTGGGCGCAGCCATCGGCAAGCCTACGCCTACCTTCTGACACCAGAACCCAAAGCTATGACTGCGGATGCAGTAAAGCGCCTTGAAGCCATCGAAGCATCGGGAGATCTTGGCGTTGGCTTTACCCTAGCAACACAGGATATGGAAATACGTGGTGCGGGCGAGTTATTAGGTGATGATCAATCAGGACAAATCGAGTCTATCGGCTTTTCAATGTACATGGATATGTTGAACCGCGCTGTTAACGCAATGCGCTCGGGGCAAGTACCAGACCGAGATATGCCTTTAGAACCGGTCAGTCAGGAAATCAACCTACATGTACCCACATTGATCCCAGACGACTATCTTCCAGATGTGCAGACTCGACTAATACTCTACAAGCGCATATCTGCCGCTGCATCGCAATTGGATTTAGATAACCTACAAATTGAAATAATTGACCGGTTTGGTTTGCTACCACCTGCAATGAAAAACTTGTTTCAAGTCACAGGGCTAAAAATAATTGCCCAGACTTTGGGAATCATAAAGTTGGACTTAGGCGAGGAACGTGGCAAATTAGAGTTCAGTAAAACCACCAAAGTTGACCCAATGGAAATCGTCAAGCTAGTGCAGCAAGAAAGCCAGATATTTAAGCTCGACGGCGCATCCACATTACGTATCGAAAAAGACTTGGGCGAGTTTACTCAGCGCATAGAATTTTCGCTCCAACTATTTAGTCGTTTGGCACCTAATATTGCGGCAGCAGCCTAGCGAGGAATCATAAGCAGTCATGCAACGCTTCAAGCAAGATAGAAATAAAGATCTAGATAAAGATATAGATAGAGATAAAGAGAAAAAGTGTGATCAATGAGTAGGTATATTGCCGTACTATTGCTGTTGCTTAATGCTGATGCTTTGTTGGCAGAGGTTCTAACTAACGAAAGTGCTAGAACGTTTCCCACTTATGCTGACCTTGAAGTTGATGAGTTCGTGCAGACCACGCGCCTAGAAGAGCTGCTAAATGAGCGCCGCTTTCGAATTGAAATGATCGTTTTTGCACGCGCAGAGAAAACCAACCTTGGCGAAGAACCGCTTCTTACAATAGAGCCTCGGGTGCTTCCAGAGAACATTTTTGGCTTGACGCCTGCAACTGCACAGGAAGACGGGTATAACGCTAGCTATTGTATAGGTTATCCCAACATTGCTTCCGAGCCTGCCTTACCAAAAAAATTACTAGAGATACTGCGCAAAGAAAACGAACCGGAACTTTCTCAGTGGTACAACGAAAGCGCACTGAGTTCATACGCAAACGGTATTGCACAGGAAGAAGCCCTCCTGCAAGAGGACTTCCTGGAAGAGGACTTGCTAGAAGAATCACCGATTCAAGAGCTTGCTCGTAACGATATAACAACGCCGCTTAATTCGCCCACAGTCATGGAAACCCCCTACTTAAACTTTATTTCCCAATTGAGCGTTTTTATAAATGAAGTGAAAGCGACAAGTTACCAAACTCTACCATCGACAGAATTCAGGCTGCGCGAAGAGGCCCTAATACTAGACCGCAACCCTAAGTTTTCTTTGTTACTGCACGAGAGTTGGCAGCAAGTGGTACCGCCCAGAGCGGCACCCCAGCAAATTCACTTCGCGGCCAAAGACGCCGCAAGCACACTGCAGGGTTTGGTTAGTGTCACATTGGGCCGCTATCTACACTTCGCTGGACAACTATGGCTTGAAGCGCCTGTTGAAGACTACCGAACAGAACAAGCACTGCGCACAAACTCCCCCGCTACAAATAATGATCAAGCGCAACCTAAATTGAGTACCCAAATAGCAAGTACCCAAATAGAACTCAGCCCACTAGAACAGGAATTAGTTGCCAAGAAGCTGATAACTGAGGATCTACTTACGCAAGACAATATACCGATAGCGTACTTCGAGTTGAATGAAAGCAGACGTATGCGTAGCGAAGAAATACATTACCTTGACCACCCCGCTCTAGGTATCATTGTAAAAATCACCCCGATTGAAGCCCCCGAATCCCTTGTGCAAGCCTGGAAAGAGCTTGAACGGTATCGCAAACCGCCGGAACGAAACCCCTGAGCTCAGCCTCTTGCTTAGCTAGTTCGGCACGGCATATAAAGTCGAAAGGTTGCGCCCGTAACCGTGAATATCCATACCACAGCCAAACAAAAATCTGTCCGGACACGCAAGTGCGGAATAATCTGCGCTTACACTGCTTTTATTTTTATCTGCAAGCACAGCGATGAAAACTTTCTTGGCTCCTGCCTGCACCGCCCACTGCTGCAAGTAGGCCATGGTGTGCCCTTCATCTAATACATCGTCTATTAGGACAACTGTTCTATCAGCTAACGGTGGGTGCTCGGCGCCTTGCCACCTCAAGTCTCCACCTTGAGTAGCTTCTCGATATCGGCTCACATCGACATAACCTTGTTGTAAGGGGAAAACCATTCGCTGCATGAGTTGTCCGCTTAAATATAGGCCACCCTGCATGACGCTCAAACAAATGGGATTTTGATCTTGCAGAGACACTGTCATTGCTACCGCTAAACGATCTATCGCCGCGGCAACTTGCGCCTGCGTAAAGACAACTTCCGCCTTGGCAAAGGCATGACCTACACCCCGAGGCATACCAGACAATATCTGAATATTCTCTAAGCCATTCATAAACTGGGTTCGTTCTGCATTTGTAGATGAACCGTTTGTGTCGGAAATGCTATCTGCGCACCTTGCTCCTCCACAATAGCTGCAATTTTTAGGAGTACGTCTTCTTTCACTCGGTGATACGTTTGCCAGTCCGTAGTCTCGGTAAAGGTATAAACAAAAAACTCCACCGCTGACGCACCAAAAGTCACAAAGTTCACCATCAAGATCTGCTTCTGATCAATATCGCCATGCTCTTCCAACATGGTTTTAACCTTCGCCAAAATCAACGGCATTTTTTCAACGTCGGTGTAGCGCAGGCCAATAGTTTCGTAAATGCGGCGATTGAGCATGCGCGAAGGATTTTCTACCGCCAAGGATGTGAAAATAGAATTTGGTAAATACAGAGGGCGCTTGTCAAAGGTTCTGATCCGAGTCAATCGCCAGCCAATATCTTCCACAGTGCCTTCAATATTGCGATCTGGTGATCTAATCCAATCACCCACTGAGAAAGGTCTGTCGAGAAAAATCATCAGGGCACCAAAAAAGTTCGCCAATATGTCCCTAGCGGCAAAACCTATTGCGATACCACCAATACCACCAAATGCAAGCACGCCTGAGATGGAGAACCCGAAAGCCTGTAACACTAAGAGCATACCGGTAATAACAATTGATGCTCTGAGCAACTTACCCACCGCAGTGGCCGTTGTAGGGTCTACTTTGGTTTTGTGTTTACCTTCGATCAAGTTTGTCTCGATGGCACTAATAAACCTCAAAGCAAACCAAATCATCAACCAAACCACAGCAACGTCGCGGACTTGGCTAACATAAGCAAAAATTTCAGCTTGAGCGCCACCGCCGACAATTTCAGCGGCAAAAGAGATACCTAAGATCCAAACGCCTAAACCTAAAGGGCGCCGTCCCGCATGAACAAGTGCGTCATCCCACAGGTTGTGCGTTTGCAGCGCGCGGCGTTCGGCACCATCTAAAAAAATCTTGACCGTAAAGCGTACCGCTGCGGTAATGACTAAAATTGCAAACACCTCGCTCACCCATCCGTATGTAGTGAACATCGAAATCAATTCATTCATATTTTTCTTAATTCCAAATCTATGCCGTAACTAGTCATTCAAGATCCGAACTTTATCACGGTTATTGAGCTGTGGTGCCTAGATCAATAGCAGCAGTTGGGGCCGCCCGAGCGCCTATAAAACCCAGCTACAGGAATCGACAAACGGGCAAAACCCAACACCAAACAGTGCTGTACATAAACTCAGTATACTGTATATACTGCACCCACTGTATATTTGCACAGGAATGCAAACGATGAAATCCACAATAGAAATGACCGGTACGCTAACCGCTCGGCAGGCACAAATTTTAGAGCTGATTCGACAATATATCAGCGAGACAGGCTACCCGCCGACCCGCGCTGAAATCGCCAAAGAATTGGGATTTAAATCTGCTAATGCAGCTGAAGAACACCTCAAAGCTTTAGCTCGTAAAGGCGCCATAGAAATGATCCCAGGTACATCAAGGGGTATTCGTCTTCCTGAACTTCTCGACCAAGGACTCCCAATTGTAGGACGTGTTGCTGCCGGTGACCCAATTCTTGCAGAGGAAAATATTGAAGACAGAATAGATTTACCTGCGGGCTTCTTTCAGCCCCAAGCGGATTACCTACTGCGCGTACGAGGGGACAGTATGATTGATGCAGGTATTCTCGACGGTGACTTATTGGCTGTGCATAAGACCCAGCAGGCGACAAACGGACAAATAGTAGTAGCTCGAATTGATCAGGAGGTAACAGTTAAGCGCTTTCAACGCACCAAGAAGCGTAATCAAATTCTACTGTTACCAGAAAACGAAGCTTACAACCCGATAGAGGTAGATTTAGCCAACCAAGCATTTGCTATTGAGGGTTTATCTGTCGGTGTTATCAGACAACAAATCTGATCCCAGTGCTTTCCTGCTAGATGGTTGGGTACCCAATACGCCCAACCGTCTTTTTTCAACCCAAGTTACGTTTAACTCGCCGCAAAAATCGGTCTCTGTCGGCCCCGGCCTCTTAACTGCTCTTTAACGGTACTCAAGAATCCTTAACAACCTTAGGCTTCAAGAGTCCTTAGCTTTGGCAGCTGTCTTTTTGGCAGGCTTCTTTGTAGTCTTTTTCGCCGCGACTTTCTTTTTCTTTGCAGCAGGCGCGCCCTCTTCTATCCACTTCGGCTCAACGTAGAATGCTCTCCAACCAGAGGCCTTACCCTCAATTTCAGACTGAACATACTGTTCTTTAGTCTTGCGACTATAACGGATAATCGCCGGATTACCCTTCGGATCAAATTCAGGTGCGTCGAGTAAGTAGCGAAACTTAGGGTCTAGTTCATTCGCATGGGGCTTAATTTCAATTACCTTAGGTGCGCGAGTTTCACGATTTTTTGGAAACTGACTAGCAGCCAGGAAAATTCCAGAGGCGCCATCTCTAAGTAAGTAATGATCCTCTACCTTTTCGCACTGCAGCTCCGGCATTGCTACGGGATCTGCCTTAGGCGGCGCAGGTTCTCCACTACGTAACAGCTTGCGGGTATTTTTACATTCAACACAGCCAAAGTACTTGCCAAATCGACCAGACTTGAGCTGCATTTCTTTACCGCACTTATCACACTCAAGCAGCGGACCGTCGTAGCCCTTAATCTTAAAAGTACCAAACTCAATGGCAAAGTTATTACAATCTGGGTTGTTGCTACAAACGTGCATTTTGCGCGTTTCATCCACAAGGTGGCTAAGCATCGCGCTATTGCACTTTTCACATTTTCGCAGTCTGCGAAGTAGTTTTGACTCGCCTTCTTCGTCCTTATCTACATCTACTGCCTCTTCACCCGGAATCAGGTTTACAGTCTTAGTGCAACGCTCTTTCGGCTTCAGTGCGTAGCCCGAACAGCCCAAAAATACGCCAGTAGAACCGTTGCGGATCTGCATATGACGCTCACAGGCAGGGCATTCAATATCTGTATCAGTTGGTGTATTGGCCCGCATACCGTTTTCTGGATCTTGGGCGCCAACTAACTTCTGACTAAAATCTCCATAAAATTGGTCGAGCACCTGATCCCATTGGGCTTGCCCACGTGCAACCTTGTCTAGCTCCTGCTCCATATTTGCAGTAAAGCTGTAGTCCATTAGGTTTTCAAAATTTTCCACTAAACGATCGGTGACGAGCTCACCGATTTTCTCAGCGTAAAAACGTCGGTTAGTCAGCGTGACATAGCCTCTGTCTTGAATAGTAGAGATAATGCTCGCGTAAGTGGACGGTCGGCCAATGCCTTGTTTTTCAAGTTCTTTAACTAGGCTGGCCTCGCCAAATCGCGGCGTAGGCTTAGTAAAGTGCTGTATTGCCTCTGAGTCTTTGTGGGTTAGCACCTCACCTTCATACAAGTCAGGTAGTGTGGAATCTTCGTCCTTGCGCGACATTGGTGCCATGACCTTGGTATAGCCATCAAACTGCAAAATGCGCCCACGAATGGACAACTCAAACTCACCTGCAGCGACTTTGATGTTAGTACTCAGATAGCGTGCTTCGGTCATCTGGCAGGCAATAAACTGATTACGAATTAGCTCGTAAAGGCGTATGGCGTCTGGATCAACACCATCTATGTGTTCTGGCTTTGTACCGACATTAGATGGTCGAATAGCTTCGTGAGCATCTTGAGCATCATCTTTGCTCGAGTACTTTTTAACTGTTTCAGGCAAATAGTCCGGCCCAAAATTCTTCTCGATATAGTCTCTACAGCCTTCTACCGAATCTGCACTCAAGTTAGTCGAATCAGTACGCATGTAAGTGATATAGCCTGCCTCATAAAGACGCTGGGCCATGGTCATGGTTTTCTTCACAGAGAAGCCCATGCGCGTACTGGCAGCTTGCTGCAACGTTGATGTAATAAACGGTGCATTTGGCTTAGTTTTGGTTGGGCGATCGTCACGCTTTTTGACCACAAACCTCTGCGCAACCATAAGTTCAAGGGCGGCATGAGTCGTCGCACCATCCTGAGGCCGGAAATTTTCACCATTTTGCTTGGTCACCTCAAAACGCAATGCGTCTTC
>Ga0115561_1001009_pt1 | contig 20330 bp, 20 predicted proteins | sample COGITO_mtgs_1105_4_FD_87201 | JGI IMG/M metagenome (GOLD analysis project Ga0115561, IMG submission 87201) | Pelagic marine microbial communities from North Sea - COGITO_mtgs_110512 | ecosystem: Environmental > Aquatic > Marine > Epipelagic | place: Germany:Helgoland, sampling site Kabeltonne...
ATTAGGTGACTTTGTTAAGGGGCCACTAACAGGCCAGCGAAGCAAATCACTCGAACAAGGTATTCTATTGCATCGAAAAATTGATGCCTTTACCGACAGCCACCCGATTGTCAAACAAGCACATCTGCTTTTTTCTCCCGGCTATAGACGTTTTGCCGGCATTATGACTGATGTAGTTTTCGATCATTTCCTGAACCGGCACTGGAATGATTTTCATGAACAATCTTTGCAGCAGTTTAGCGAACAAATTTATCAACTTTTATCGAGCAACAGTCACTTGACCCCGCCAGCAAAAAATATGGCTGATGTGCTAGAAAAATACCGCTTATTTGAAGCCTATCAACACTGGCAAACCGTCGAGACCGCTCTAGAGAGAATTGGCCTGCGCATCCAAAGGAAAAACCCTCTTGATTCCGCCGCCAATGAATTAAAGCGGTTCTATCCGGAAATGGAAACCACCTTTCTGGATTTTTACCCCAAATTACAGCAGCACGTCAATGACACCCGAAAGGGCTTTCTTCTTAGCAACTGACGCGACACCTGACTAGAAGTTGTGCTGTCTCCGAAGTCGCGCGGGAGAAGCTAATTGAGGGTTCTACTGTACTTACTATCGCTGCACAATAAATGAGTTAAAGAGCAGATCTTCAACATACTGAACGCCTTCTTCTTTCATCAGAACATCGCGCACAGACTCAAGAGCCTCCTGTCGCAACAGCTCTTTTCCTTCCATCGACGACAGCTCCTCTTCGGACGCACGACTAAGGCGCATAACGAGTGAGTGTCAAATGTAGGGCATATGATGTCTGATATCGACAGGCCCCTCCGAATCATCCTCAACCCGCAGAGCAATATCCATTTTCAGATAACGCAATTTTCCACCGTCACCGTAATTCACAACAAATGCCGGCTTTAAGTCAATGTAGCGACTGCTCACATCCTGAGCACTGCTCATCGACGAGATCAGCAACAAATATCCTAAAAATATGCCCGTGTTAATTAACCGCATCCATTACTCCAAAAAATCCAATAGACGTTAATCATGCTATTGTCCGGCAGTTTGACGTCAGAGTCATTAATCACTTTGTCTTTTTGTATCCTCAGGTCAAGTCTATAGTGTAAGATTTCTGTAGTCGCTCTGCTATTACTACACCATACAGCTACCTGGACCCTGCCCATGACACCGCCCAATATCAAACAGACAAATCTGCTAATGGTCATCAGTGTTACAGGCTTGATGAGCTACGCCCTCTACACTCAATATTTCGAATTTCTGGAGCCCTGTCCTCTTTGTATGACTCAGCGGTTGTTTTACTGCTTAATCGGGCTATTCGCTTTTATCGCACTCTTTCATTTTCGCCGGCATCGAGTCTATTCCATGCTGGCGTTAGCCAGTGCTTTTGGGGGTATCGCCTCCTCAGGTCGTCAGGTATGGCTGCAGCATTTACCACCAGAACTCGTTCCGGCCTGCGGACCCAGCCTGCAATATATGCTGGAAACCTTCCCCCTCAGCGAAACACTGATTACTATGATCCGCGGCGATGGCAATTGCGCTGAAGTCGTTTGGACCTTCCTCAGCTTTAGCATGGGTGAGTGGTCACTTGCCTGCTTCCTGGGTTTCGCCGCTGTATACACTTGGCAATTGATTCGTAAACACTAAAGATTAGGCCATCAATGCCCTTCTGTTATTGGCGGATAATACCTGTTTGAAGCTGTTCGACTATCGAGCTCTATATCCTATAAGTCTCTCATATGTCTTCTCTTCGTGGCGGCTCAACGACAGATGAGACCCGCCCTACTGAACCGATCATTTCTTCACAATCGACCTTAAAAAAAATTCAGCTTCGCAGACCTCACTATGAAGCTGAATTTTCAAAACAAGCTTTTCTAACAATTTCCGGAACTTAAAGCTTGTTCTTAAAGCAAACCTCACTTATCTTGTTTACACATGACGATATAACTACTCAAAAAGTGATCAGGACAGATCACCTAGCTTCCGCCAAAAATAACGGTGTAGGCCGACCCATAATTAGTAAGATTAAACAGAGGGTATCATTATGTTAGATAACTGTACGATTGAAGAACGCTGGAATGCTGTCGACAAGCTCGTAGAGCGCTGGCTGCAGGAACGGCAATTGGTCATCGTTCAGTTTTGCGCCCTCAGCGGGGTTCATGAGCTCAACCAAGATGATGATCCCTCCAGCATGCGGCTACAAAATTTCTGCCAGCTTCTCGTTGATTACATGTCAGCCGGGCACTTCGAAGTCTATTACGAAGTTATCCGTGAAGCAGAAGCTTTTCAGGATGGCAGCGTAAATCTGGCAAAAGGCCTCATGCCAGAAATAACCCTAACAACCAAGATATCCATGGACTTCAACGATCTTTACACCAGCGGAAAAGGGGATTGGGGACACTTGTCCAGCAGTTTATCGAAACTGGGAGAAAATCTAGCCGCGCGATTTGAACTAGAAGATCAATTGATAAATACCATGCACGAATCCCATCGCGAGCAGGTCGCCTGATGCCACTGCGGCGTCTCGCCTTTGCTGTTACGATATCTAACCACCTAGAGTAAAAGGGCTAAGCAGTACTATCTGATAGCGCTTCGACAACTTCATCTACGACATAGAGCAAGCCGGTTAGTATGATGACTCGCCCCTTCCTAAAAATAGATCTTTCAACTTATATGGACCGTTTTGTCTCGCTCTCATTGACAACGCTGATGCTGTTTCTGCTTGCCGCATGTGACGGTAGTCAATTACCCAGTAAAAGCGGGGAAAACGCAGTAAAAGGTATTTACAGCGCGTCTCTATCTCAAAATGGCAAACTCAGTATTATTGGCTCCATCACTCACGGTGGCAGTCTTTGGACAACGCGCAACAATGAACGTCGGTTTGACTGGAACCATAATAAGGGCGAGCCTACCAATATCATCGCCAGTGGTTTTTCTCCAGACGGCCTGTTCGCAATGACTGCAGACCACCAAACCATGGTGTTATGGGATACCACCACGGGCGAGGCTGTTACGTTCTGGACCGCGCCAAATGAAGTGCTGTCCATTGAACTGACCCCTTCTGGCAATTATGCACTGCTAGGATTGGGAGACTATACGGCGGTTTTGTTCGATGTAAAACGGGGCGGTATCCAACGCACATTTTATCATCAGGATCGCGTTCGCAGCGTAGCTCTCAGCGTCAATGGAAAACTCGCAGTCAGCGGGTCAGAAGACCGAACAGCCAAGCTTTGGGATATGGCTAGCGGCAAAGAAATATTCAGCTGGGATCACAAAGAAGAGGTTGTCACGGTAGCAATTGCACCTAATGGTAAAAAAGCCCTGACTGTCGCTAAATATGACAAAGCCGTAATTTGGAGTACCACGACAGGTAAAGCCCTTGGTAATCTCGCCTTGAGCGCCAGTGCGATAAAGCGTGGTCAAACCTTTACCAGCGCCCGCTTTTCGGACGATGGACGCTTACTATTGACGGGCAATTCCAATCGATTAGTACAATTGTGGGATACACGATCATTTAAACAATTAGCAAGCTGGACCGTACCAAAACGAGATCTGTGGAGGCCGACCAGTGCGTCAATAGTCGCGGTTAGCTTTAGCATTAAACAGGATGTCTATTACGCCATTGCTTCAAATGGTTTTACTCATCAATTGAAACGCTAAAGTGGTGCACACCCTCATCTAGCCGGCGATTAGCTCTGCTACATCTGCGCTGAAGGGGTCTTGACCGCGAATACAACCGCGGCCATTCCACATCAAGAGTTTAGCCTTCCGCCCCCTTAATCGATATCAACTCTACATCAAAAATTAACGTAGCATTAGGACCAATAGGACCACCACCCGTGCCGCCGGGGCCATAAGCCAGCGCAGAAGGAATGAACAGCTGCCACTTTGAACCAACCGGCATCAGCTGCAATGCTTCGGTCCACCCAGGAATCACGCCATTGACTGGAAAACTAACCGTGGCGCCACGCGCATAAGAACTATCAAATTCAGTACCATCGATCAAAGTACCCGCATAATGGACTTCAACCGTATCGGTTGCCTCCGGCTTAGCACCAGACCCCGCTGTAATAATTTTATACTGCAAACCGCTCTCAGTCGTCAAAACACCATCTTTGGTTCCATTTTCGACAAGAAATGACTCGCCTTCCGCCATATTCTGCTCAGCAATTTTACCCGCTTCTTCTTGTTGCTGGGCCATTTGCTGCTGCTGAAAGGCCTGCATTTCCGTCATAATTTCTTCCTGAGACATTAACTGTTCAGCACCGTCAATGGCATCTTTTACGCCCTGAGAGAACGCGTCAGCATCAATGGAGAATGATTCTTGCTTTATACGCTGACCCAGCCCAATACCCATGCCATAACTCACCCTCTTCACTTCACTATCGAGGGTCATAGCGGCGGGAGCGGCATCTACTGTTGGTTCAGCGGCTTGTTGATCACATGCTATCAATGTCGCACTGATAGCGACAGCCAGTACTATTTTACGTTTCATGGTAATTCCTGTTTGCGAATGTATTAAAGAACAAACTACTGTCCGTGGATAAACCATCGGAAGATCGTATGTTACTACTGTTATCACCCTCAGTGACAGTGGCTTCTATCACGTTTTCGAGTTCCGCTAGTTGATCCGTTGCTGGAGTGACGATTGGACCTCGCTGCTGATTCGAATAGCGCCATTGTCCACTTTCATCCTGCCATCTGAATATTTCGCCCGGAGATGCTGGTTCTGCTGCTACCTCCGTCTCTCTCAGGGAGTCAACATCAGCATCCACCCAAACTACATCCCCTACCATAGCTGGCATCCATTCCTTCGGCGTCATAATCGGCCGACCTGATGGACCACTAATCACCAACGGCAGAAAAAGCACAATTACCATCAAAAACACCAATACTAACTTACCGAACCCATTCATCTACCAACCGCCAATTGCCCGATTTGACGGTCTTTTACTATAGCACTCACGGCCAACGCGAGCTGACTCTACCGGCTGATCGTCGACATGCCGGAGCAGGGACAACACCGAAAAACTTGTTAACAACGAATATGTCTATAATTTCATCTAACCTAGCAGGTAAACAGGATAGACTGCGTCTTTCTAGACGCCTTCATATTTTCGTCTATACTAATCAATTATCAGCAAAAACAAAGGGTTATGCTATATGGCTAATAATAATAAAGCCCCGGCCAAGCAAGTGACTGGAAAAAAGAAAAAGGTCATAACAGCCAAGACTGCCGCTGCAACAAAAGCTAAAACTGTAAACAAAACAACGGCAACAAAAACCGCTGCTAAAAAATCCGCCGTGAAAAAAACACCGGTGAAAAAAACAGCGCCAACAAAGACCGCTCCTAAGAAAGCCGCCGCGAAGAAAACACCGGTGAAAAAAACAGCGACAACAAAAACCGCCCCTAAGAAAGCCGCCGCAAAAAAAGCACCGGTGAAAAAAACAGCGGCAACAAAAACCGCCCCTAAGAAAGCCGCCGCAAAGAAAACACCGGTGAAAAAAACAGCGGCAACAAAAACCGCCCCTAAGAAAGCCGCCGCGAAAAAAGCACCGGTGAAAAAAACAGCGGCAACAAAGACCGCCCCTAAGAAAGCCGCCGCGAAAAAAACACCGGTGAAAAAAACAGCGGCAACAAAAACCGCTCCTAAAAAATCCGCCGTGAAAAAAACACCCGCGAATAAGATCGCGCTCGCAGAAACCTCTAAACGACTAACTGAAGCCTCGAATAATAGAAAAGCCAGCAAAAAAGTGGTGGTCGCCGCCGCTAGCAGACCAAAATCGCAGACTCACAGTGATTCGGCCGAGATCGAGGAGCTGTCTAAAACAGCGTCAACAGACAGTTCGGGGGGGAGTCTAAAAAAGACTAAAAAAAATGTCATCGAGAAAAAAATAATTCATCGAGTTGAACAAAGTTTGGCGGAAGACCCTATGGAAAAACTGGAAGAGGAGGTCCGTAAAGAAAGCGCAAGCGAGGACATTGGAACGAGCAATGGTATGGCAATAAAAAGCTTATTCAAATTCTAAGGTCAGCGCGGCAGACTCATGAGTTGATGCAGCTCCTTATTGACATCTATGACCAGCACCCAATCTATCGTTTGTAAACTGGCAAAATAAGTTTGTAGATTATGCCAAGAAGCATCGACGGGATCGCCGTCATATGCTGTTATTCCGTTACTTGCTGAAAAGTCCTCCATCATTTTTTGTTGCAGCCGCTCCGCCTCAACTTCCATCGCTTGGATGTTCCGGCGAAAATCTGTCACCCCAGGTTGCTGTTTGAGGAATCGGCGCAATGCACGTAAGGGCAAGATGCTCTCTTTTCGCCATTGGTCTGTTAGACTCTGTAGCTCGAGCCAATACTCAGGAGTTGGCGTTTTCCGATCCAGCCCCAACCAATAACAAAAAAGCAGCATATTGATATCGGCACCAAATTCATCCTGTAACCGCAGCAATAACCTATCGACTCCAACAACTGAATATGCTGCCAAAGAAAACTGCCAAAAAGACTTTTCACTCATATCGCACCTAAATAAAACGAAAACCTAAAAATTGCCGTATAATCCGGCGCCATGATCAAACTAGACCAAATAAGCTTACAGCGTGGTAGCAAATTTCTGCTAGAAAAAGCCAGTGTTGTGTTTCACCCAGGTCAGAAAATTGCTTTGATCGGGGCTAATGGCAGTGGTAAATCGAGTCTATTTCAATTATTCCTTGGAAAATTGACTGCCGATGAAGGTAGTGTAGCAATTCCTGTCCAGTGGCGTATTGCACATATGGCTCAGGAAGTGGCTACCAGCAATCGCAGAGCATTAGATTTCATAATTGATGGCGATCACCAGCTGCGAGGGATTGAGGCTGCCATAGACAAAGCCGAGCGTGAAGAAAATCACACACTTATGGCCAGGCTCCACGAAAAATTGGACACAATAGACGGCTATAATGCTCGGGTTCGCGCAGAACAACTCATGCTAGGGCTAGGGTTCAAGCTTGATGATAGGGACAAACCAGCAAACAGTTTTTCCGGGGGGTGGAGAATTCGTCTAAATCTAGCCCAAGCGCTGATGAGCCCTTCAGACTTGCTATTGCTAGATGAACCCACCAATCACTTAGACCTAGACGCAGAGCTGTGGCTCGAGCAATGGTTACAACGCTATCAGGGTAGCCTATTACTCATTTCTCATGACAGGGATTTTATTGACAGTGTCTGTGAAGGAATAGTCCACATAGAACATCAAACACTTAATACTTACCGAGGAAATTATTCCGCCTTTGAGCGCCAGCGAGCAGAAAAGCTGGCCCAGCAACAAGTGAACTATGAAAAACAGCAGCGTCGAAAAGACGAAATCAACGATTTTGTTCGGCGTTTCCGGGCCAAGGCAACCAAAGCCAAACAAGCTCAAAGTCGACTTAAAGAACTAGGCCGCATGGAAGATATTGCACCGGCTCATATCGACTCACCCTTTAACTTTAGCTTTCCCGAGCCGGAAAAATTCTCAGATCCATTACTTAATCTGAGCCACGCTTCATTGGGCTATAATCAGGACCCAATAGTTAGTCATATTAATCTCAGCATACATCCCGGAAGTCGCATCGGTCTGCTGGGCGCAAACGGTGCCGGCAAATCAACATTGATTAAATCCCTTGCGAAAGAGATCGATCTGCTGTCGGGGGAATTCACTGAAGGGGAAAATCTTCAGCTAGGCTACTTCAGCCAGCATCAACTCGAGGCGCTGGATCTAGATGCAAGTCCCATGTTACATCTTCAGCGATTGGATGCTCAGGCTCGTGAGCAGGATATTCGGAACTTCCTCGGGGGCTTCAACTTTCATGGTGATATGGCAGTAGGCTCAATACGCCATTTTTCGGGCGGCGAAAAGGCACGACTCGCATTAGCGATTGTTGTTTGGCAAAAACCCAATTTATTACTTCTTGATGAACCTACCAATCATCTCGATCTGGAAATGTGCCATGCGCTCACCATGGCCTTACAAGTATTTGAAGGGGCCGTCATTATTGTCTCACACGATCGTCATTTGTTACGAAACACGGTCGATCAGTTTTTACTAATTGCTGGAGGAAAAGCTCAGGCTTATGATGGCGATCTCGATGACTACAGTCGCTGGCTGATATCACAAAGAAAGCAAGATGCTCCTGCATCCACGCCGGGATCGGATTCAACGGGGAAAACAGGAAAGAAAGAACAGCGGCAACAGGCAGCAGAGATAAGAAAGCAGCTCAATCCTATCAGTAATGCTATAAAGAAAATTGAGCATAAAATGGAAAAGACCGATAAATTGCTTAAAGACATGGAAGCTGAACTCGGCGACAACGATCTCTACAAAGCAAATAATAATGAAAAACTTCAACAGTTACTGCGTCAACAGGGACACTTAAAACTGGAAAAAAACCACGATGAAGAACGCTGGTTTGAGTTGACGGAAAAACTTGAGTCTCTCCAAGACGAACTGGCATCGCAGGGTTAGCAAGAATAACTGCTATGGAAAGGCGGTATTAGCGAAGCTTCCTGATCTTAACCTTTCGACCTTTTATCTTTCCCTGCTCCAGCCCTCGAAGCGCGTCGTTAGCAGCATGTCTTTCGATAGCAACATAGGAAACAAAATCAAGCACTGATATTTTTCCTATAACACTGCCGTCCATACCAGCCTCTCCAGTTAACGCGCCAACAATATCGCCAGGGCGAAACTTATCTTTTCTACCTCCTGAAATACATAGGGTCACCATAGGGGGCGCTGCTAACTGGCGATCAATGTCCTTTAGTACTCCTATTGATTCAAAGTTAAGCTTATTTTCCTGCAGTGTCGATATCGCATCAAATCGATATTTCTCAGAATCTGTAAACAGTGAAAATGCTAATCCTTCTTTTCCGGCGCGGCCAGTACGCCCTATTCGGTGGATATAAACATCCGGCTCTCTTGGTAACTCAAAATTTATAACAGCAGGCAAGTCCTCTATATCCAAACCTCTCGCCGCGACATCCGTAGCTACCAACAAAGAGCAGCTGTGATTAGCAAATTGTATCAATACTTGATCACGATCCCGCTGTTCTAAATCGCCATGAATCGCTTTTGCACTGATACCTATATCAACGAGGTAATCACAGACTTCTTTAACCAATTTTATCGTATTACAAAAGATGACGGCTGATTCAATCGGATAATTCATTAATAGCCGCTGCAACCCCGCTAGTCGTTCTCTCTTATCACAGATAAACAGCTGTTGATGGATCTTTTCATTACCACGAACAGACTCGACACTTATTTCAACGGGGTTTCGTTGAAAGCTGGAACTCAGTGTCTTTATTTTGTCGGGATAGGTTGCTGAAAAAAGTAGCGTCTGGCGATCGTCTGGCATCTCATGGATGATGGTTTCAATATCACTATAGAATCCCATATCTAACATGCGATCTGCCTCATCCAGAACCAAGATTCCTAGACGCGACAATGACAGCGTTTTTTTACGTAGATGATCTTTTATCCGCCCGGGTGTACCTACAACAATATGCGCGCCGTGTTCTAAGGAACCGATCTGCGGACCAATCGACTGCCCGCCACACAACACAACAACTTTAATATTTTGTTGATACCGTGCTAATCGCCTGATTTCTGTAGCGACCTGTGTGCTCAATTCTCTGGTGGGACAAATCACCATCGTCTGGGTGCCGAAATCACGCGGGTTTATTTTTGTTAACAGCCCGATGCCAAATGCCGCTGTTCTACCACTCCCAGTTTTAGCCTTGGCTATAATATCACTGCCCGCTAAGACTAGAGGCAAGCTCTGCTGCTGGATCGGCGTCATTTTCTTATAACCGAGCTGCTGTAGATTGGCAAGCTGCCCGGGTGGTAGGTCAAGGGAGGCAAAATTATCAGACACGTTAAACTCAAAGCTAAGAAGTAGAAGCTCATTATAACAGCCCGAGACTTGTATTAGATATGTCTACCACTAGAAGACAGCGACCAATAGGACACAATCCGAGTAGGATCACTGTCAAAGTATACTGATTTCAAATCATCCTGCGTTTTTGCGACGCTGTATCGTGGCAACAATTGTTTTAGCAATCCACGGGAAGAATCCCAACAGTACAAACGACCCGATCAGCGCCGGAGATAAAATACCTGCCAGACTGTCTATTTGCGCAAGCTGTGTTCCCGCGTTGACATAAACTACGGTGCCCGCCAACATGCCTAATTGACTAACCCAGTAGAACGGCAATATTCTTATGGGTGTTAACGCCATTGCTAGATTGACGACAAAAAATGGAAATACCGGCACTAATCTCAAGGTAAATAAATACAGCGCGCCATCCTTTTCCACGCCCTCATTTATGGCGCTTAAATGATGCCCCATACGACGTTGTACCCAGTCACGCAATACAATACGCGCAATTAAGAATGCCAGCGTTGCCCCTATTGACGACGCAAAGGAAACCAACAGCAGTCCCCAACCTAGGCCGAATAACGCGCCGCCAATCAATGTCATTACTACAGCACCGGGCAGTGAAAACGCAGTAACAATGACATAAGTTACAAAATAAGCAGCGGCAACTACCAGCGGCTGCTGCTCCTGATAACCCTCTATTGTTTGTTTTTGAGCCTTAAAAAAATCAAGCGAGAGGTACTGCCCTACATCAAAAAAGATGAAAGCGGCTGCGGCCAACCCCAGGAAAATAAAGATAATAATACGCGCCATACAAAAGACTCACAGAGCTTAAAGAAGCCGCCAAGTGTAGGGCATATTGAAGGAAAGATCATCGTTAAAAGACAGGCGACAAGGTATCTAAACGCCTATTTATTGTTAAAAACCTTTGCCCATGAGCGCATGGTGCTGACCAACACCATGTTTTTCCCGGTGCCGCCGGAATTATTGGCCAACGTTTAGACCAAACTTTGTCCAGAGCGATAGCGGTGTTATAATGTTCGCTGAATGCTGTTGATACGACCAATTTAGAACTGAATTGGTCAACTCCGACGCTGTTCCAGCAGTGTCGCGGAAGTCTCAGGCTTGTATAAGACCGTATAACTTCATTGGGGACTACCCAATACTATTTGGAGAAATAACCATGAGCGACAATATCGTTCACGTAACAGACGCAAGTTTTGAATCCGATGTACTGGGTGCCGATGTGCCAGTGCTAGTCGATTTTTGGGCAGAATGGTGTGGTCCCTGCAAAATGATTGCTCCAGTTATCGCAGAAATTGCTAACGAATATGAAGGTAAGCTAAAAGTCTGCAAGGTGGACGTTGATGCGAATACCGAGACAGCGCCGAAGTTCGGTATTCGGGGCATCCCGACGCTGATGATATTCAAGAATGGTAATGCTGAAGCAACCAAGGTCGGCGCACTATCTAAAACACAGCTGACCGAGTTTATCACCAGCGCCCTGTAAACACTGGCCTATCTCCAGCCCTGAGCGTGAAAAAAGTAATGATTAGGGCTGGACGCACACCCCGTTTCAATGTTAGATTCTATCCGTCTGCATAATTCTGCAGTATCAAAAGAGTCAATCCAAACCGTTTTCCTTTAATTATTTATTCAAACATCAGAAAACTTAGGCGCGCTCGCGTCCTCCACTATCTAGTTTTCACTACTCATAAATCAGTCCTAAAATCCTATGAATCTAACCGACCTAAAAACAAAACCAACACAAGAATTACTCGATATTGCCAAAGAAATTGGCATTGATAATATCGCCAGGCAACGAAAACAGGACATTATCTTTTCGATTCTGAAGCGTCATGCCAAAAGTGGCGAAGACATCTCTGGCGACGGGGTCCTAGAGATTCTGCAAGACGGATTTGGCTTTTTGCGAAGCGCTGACTGCTCATATCTCGCGGGGCCAGATGACATTTACGTTTCTCCCAGTCAAATACGGCGATTCAATTTACGTACCGGAGACACCATTTCTGGAAAAATTCGCCCACCGAAAGACGGCGAACGTTACTTTGCACTGCTCAAAGTCAGTGAAGTCAACTACACCCAGCCAGAACAATCCCGTAACAAAGTATTGTTCGAGAATCTGACGCCATTGTTCCCAGATGAGCGCTGTGTTCTCGAAGCAGGTAACGGCTCAACGGAAGACTTGACTGGACGCATTATCGATTTGGCAGCGCCGATCGGAAAAGGGGTTAGGGGTTTAATTGTTGCGCCACCGAAAGCGGGTAAAACGTTAATGCTACAAAGCATTGCGCAAAGTATTGTGCGCAATAACCCTGAGTGTTACGTAATTGTATTGCTCATCGATGAGCGCCCGGAAGAAGTTACCGATATGCAGCGCTCAGTTAGAGCGGAAGTTGTCGCGTCAACCTTTGATGAGCCTCCGACGCGCCACGTACAAGTCGCTGAAATGGTTATTGAGAAGGCCAAACGCCTAGTCGAGCACAAGAAAGATGTGGTTATCTTATTAGATTCAATTACTCGTCTTGCTCGAGCCTACAACACGATTGTTCCTTCCTCCGGAAAAGTGTTAACGGGTGGTGTCGATGCTCACGCGCTTGAAAGACCAAAACGCTTTTTCGGTGCTGCGCGAAATATAGAGGAAGGCGGCAGCCTATCCATTATTGCGACAGCCTTGATCGACACCGGCTCCAAAATGGATGAAGTTATCTACGAAGAATTCAAGGGAACCGGTAACATGGAACTGCACCTTGACCGTAAGATTGCTGAAAGACGTGTTTATCCAGCCATTAATATTCGTCGATCCGGTACCCGCCGCGAAGAGCTATTAACCAGCGAAGATGAATTACAGCGTATGTGGATACTCCGCAAACTGCTGCACAGCATGGAAGATTCAGCAGCAATAGAATTCTTACTCGACAAGCTGAAAGACACCAAAACTAATGACGAGTTCTTTATGTCGATGAAAAGGAAATAAGCAAAAGATGTCAGGCCGCTAAGCCTGACATTAGCTGCAACGCTCTCATGTATTACAAAGACCTACGCGATTTTATTGATTTTCTGGAAAAGAAGGGCGAATTGATTCGTATCACAGAGGCAGTCAATCCGAAGCTGGAAATGACCGAAATCTGTGATCGCGTATTACGCAAAGGCGGACCCGCCATACTGTTCGAAAACCCAATCGGCTTCTCAACGCCTGTATTAACTAATTTGTTTGGTACCGAACACCGTGTCGCCTTAGGCATGGGGCAAGATAGTATCGGAAAGCTGCGCGAAGTCGGTGAATTACTAGCTTACTTACGCCAGCCTGACCCACCTAGGGGACTGAAGGACGCTTGGGACAAAGCCCCTATTTTAAAGCAAGTCCTCAATATGGCCCCTAAGGTTGTTAAAAAGGCTCCCTGCCAGAAAAATATTATCCAAGGGGACGATGTCGACCTTTACCAATTACCCATTCAAACCTGCTGGCCAGATGACGCAGGGCCACTAATTACCTGGCCACTGGTTGTCACTCGAGGGCCACACAAAGAGCGCCAAAATTTGGGCATTTACCGCATGCAGTTAATCGGTAAGAACAAACTGATTATGCGTTGGCTCTCGCATCGTGGCGGAGCTCTGGACTTTCAGGAATTTCAGCAGCAACATCCCGGTAAGCCCTACCCTGTATCAGTTGCGCTAGGCGCTGACCCGGCAACAATTTTAGGTGCGGTAACCCCGGTTCCAGACAGCCTAAGTGAGTTTGCATTTGCCGGATTATTACGGGGTAATAGGACAGAGCTGGCTAAATCAGTCAGTAACGATCTAAAGGTTCCCGCCAGCGCTGAATATATATTAGAAGGCTTCCTTGCAGCTGGCGAGATGGCTGATGAAGGCCCGTTTGGCGACCATACAGGCTATTACAATGAGGTCGACCAGTTTCCGGTGATGACTGTGACTCATATCACTCATCGCGATGATCCAATTTATCACAGTACTTATACTGGAAGGCCACCCGACGAGCCAGCGATCCTTGGGCTTGCACTCAATGAAGTGTTTGTACCCATACTACAAAAGCAATTTCCCGAAATCAGTGATTTTTATTTACCACCGGAGGGATGTTCATACCGTATAGCTGTTGTCACCATGAAAAAACAATACGCTGGTCACGCCAAGCGAGTTATGATGGGAGTCTGGTCGTTTCTGCGTCAGTTTATGTATACCAAGTTTATAATCGTCACCGATGACGATATTGATGCTCGCGACTGGAAAGACGTTATTTGGGCGATGACAACCCGGATGGACCCGCGCAGGGACTGTGTATTTATCGATAACTCCCCGATCGATTACCTTGATTTTGCCTCACCGGTGTCAGGCCTCGGCTCAAAGATAGGATTTGATGCCACCAATAAGGTTGATGGTGAGACCACCAGGGAATGGGGTAAGCCGATTGCAATGGATGAGTCAACGCGGCAACGTGTTGACCAGTTATGGGATACCCTCGGGCTCGATTAAGGCCCTTGTTACCGTGAGCATAACGCCTAACATCTCCAAATTGCCGCCACTGAGTTTATATATTCACATTCCTTGGTGCATCCGGAAATGCCCGTATTGTGATTTTAATTCTCACACCACAAGCGTAATTCCCGAGGCGCTCTACATCGACGCCTTAATCGAGGATCTTACTCAAGAACTAGCCAATGTACAGGGCCGCAGCCTTCATTCGATTTTTTTCGGCGGGGGTACTCCCAGTCTATTTTCGGCTGCGGGAATTGCGAGAATACTGACCGAAGTAGAGCGACGGATTTCATTTTGTAGGGACATCGAAATTACGCTCGAGGCAAACCCCGGCTCGGCAGAACAACACAAATTTTCCGGATATAGTGCCGCCGGTGTAAATAGATTATCGATCGGCGTGCAGAGCTTCAATCCGGTTCATCTTTCATCCTTAGGGCGCATTCACAGCAATACGGAGGCAATCGCAGCTGCCGACGCCGCAAGACGAGCGGGCATTAGCAATTTCAATATTGATTTGATGCATGGACTACCGGACCAAACCCAGCCTGAAGGTCTTGCCGACATCCAACAGGCGATTGACCTAGAGCCAACACATATTTCGTGGTATCAGCTGACCATTGAGCCCAACACCGTATTTTACAACTCACCTCCCACCCTACCCAGTGACGATCAGCTGGCCGACATTCAGGACGCGGGCGACGAGATGCTAGGTAACGCAGCATTCAGCCAGTATGAGATATCTGCCTATAGTCGCGACAATCAGTTTTCAAAGCACAATACCAACTATTGGTTATTCGGCGACTACATCGGTATTGGTGCAGGCGCGCATGGCAAAATCACTGACATCTGCAGCCAACAAATAGTTAGGCGGTGGAAAACCCGATCGCCGAAGGACTACCTGTCTTCTGACACTGGGCTCATCGCGGGCGACCGACAGCTAATAGCAGCAGAGCTGCCACTCGAGTTCTTAATGAACGGATTAAGACTTAATGATGGATTTGAAACGGACCTTTTTACCGCTCGTACGGGATTGGCTTGGGAGAGTATGCAGCCGAAGCTCGACCAGCTCATCCAGAGAAAACTGCTGAAGCATCAGAGTGGCAATCTGCGTGCCACAGCGGCCGGAAAGCGATTTCTCAATACGATTCTGGAAGAGTTTTAGATAAAAACGCGGTTACTGAAAAAGTGCGGAAAGTTCACTTAAATTAATCGACCAACCATTGCTTTAACGAGCCGGAATAGTCTCTCTGTGGTATCCTTCACCACTTTCATTGTTGCTGTACGAGGTATAATCAATGCCACAATATCGATCCAAAACGTCCACGGCTGGGCGCAATATGGCTGGAGCGCGAGCACTATGGCGGGCAACGGGGATGAAAGACGATGACTTTCAAAAACCGATCATCGCTATTTCCAATTCCTTTACTCAATTCGTGCCCGGGCATGTCCATCTAAAAGATCTGGGACAGTTGGTGGCAAGAGAAATCGAAAGAGCCGGAGGGGTGGCTAAAGAATTTAACACGATAGCCGTTGACGATGGCATCGCTATGGGCCATGACGGGATGCTTTATAGTCTGCCATCCCGCGATCTAATAGCCGACTCAGTTGAATATATGGTCAATGCACACTGCGCTGACGCGATCGTCTGTATATCGAATTGCGATAAAATAACACCGGGGATGCTCAATGCCGCTATGCGGCTCAATATCCCAGTTATCTTTGTCTCCGGCGGGCCGATGGAAGCGGGGAAAACCAAGCTTTCCGACAATAAACTGGATCTTATCGATGCAATGGTTATTGCGGCCGATGACAGTAAGACTGACGAAGAAGTCGCTGAAATCGAACGTTCTGCCTGCCCAACCTGCGGCTCCTGCTCGGGCATGTTTACTGCAAATTCTATGAATTGCCTCACCGAAGCGTTAGGCCTTTCACTTCCCGGCAATGGGTCAATGCTCGCGACTCATGCTGATAGGGAAATGCTATTCCTACAAGCAGGAAGAACCATTGTAGACATAACCCGACGCCATTATGAAGAAGACGACTACTCACTACTACCTCGCTCAATTGCAAATTTTGACGCCTTTGAAAATGCAATGACGCTCGATATAGCAATGGGAGGCTCTACGAACACAATCCTGCATTTGCTGGCAGCCGCACAAGAAGGCGAAATTGATTTTACCCTCGCTGACATTGACCGACTTTCTCGCGGCGTTCCACAATTGTGTAAAGTTGCACCCAACACACCCGAATATCATATGGAAGACGTGCACCGCGCTGGGGGAGTCATGGGTATTCTAGGAGAGCTGGATCGAGCCGGCTTAATACATGGCGAAAGCCCGACAGTACATAGTGCAACGATGACGCAGGCACTGGCAAAATGGGATATAAAACAATCTCAAGATGAATCTGTTCAGCAGTTTTTTAAAGCCGGACCTGCGGGTATTCCAACGCAGACCGCGTTCAGTCAAGACACTCGCTGGGCAACTGTTGACAGCGATCGTAAGGCGGGATGTATTCGATCATTAGAGAATGCCTATTCACTGGAGGGCGGTCTCGCCGTTCTGTTCGGTAATATCGCAGTGGACGGCTGCGTAGTAAAAACGTCCGGTGTCGACGAAAGTATCTTTGTGTTTGAAGGTAAGGCACATATCTGTGAAAGTCAGGAGGACGCCGTAGCAGATATTCTTGAGGATCGAGTACAAGAAGGCGACGTGGTCATTATTCGCTATGAAGGTCCGCAGGGTGGTCCAGGCATGCAGGAGATGTTATATCCAACCAGCTATCTGAAATCAAAAGGGCTTGGCAAGGCCTGCGCACTGTTAACTGACGGGCGCTTTTCTGGCGGTACATCAGGGTTATCGATAGGGCATGCGTCGCCTGAAGCAGCTGCAGGAGGAGCAATAGCGTTGGTACAGGAAGGCGATATCATCAGGATAGACATTCCCAAACGTTCTATCGATGTGGTGCTGCCCGAGGGTGAGCTAGAAAAAAGAAGAGCAACAATGGATGCCAAAGGTAACGAGGCGTGGGCGCCAGTTAAGGTACGTCCGAGGAAGGTCTCTCCTGCACTGCGTGCTTATGCTAAAATGGCCACAAGTGCTGATAAGGGTGCTGTCCGGGATGTTAGCAAGCTCGATTGAGAGCTCGGCTGAAATAACAGCAGACATAAGTTAAAACTAACAGTTAAAAAAAAGGCGCTTCGTAAGAAGCGCCTTTTTTAGTTGATTTAGCGACCTAAGTACTTTCCAAGCTTTTTTGACGTTCGAGCTCTTTCGCCATAAACGTGCTCCACTGCTTAGCCATCTTGGCAGTTCGCTTGTCTTTACCTGCCTTAATAAATTCACTGCGGGCAGACTTGTATTGCTTCAGTTCATAGTGAGCCATACCTTTAACCAAATGAGCTTGATCTTCGCGCTTAACCCCGCCTTTCTTCAAACCCCTGTCGCATGCGTCGACTGCTTTCTTAAACTGGTCGTTGTCCAGATAAACGTTGCACAGCCTAGCCCACAAGTCACCGGCATCCGATTTGGCGGCAGCCTTAGCCATCTCTGGTATCGCCTTTTTTATTTCCTGAGCCTGACGCCAGGACATACCCAAAAGATCGAGATTCTTGGACGTAGCATCGATAAACTCTGCGTCTATACCTTTATCTAACACCTTGGCCGCTTTATAAGGAACGTCACTCATCAAATACAGCGAAGCCATGTTGATCAGCTCTTTCTCTTTCTCCAGCATTCCTTGAACGTAGGCAGCTTCTAAAGCGCCTGTCTGTTTCCCCTCATTACCTAGATCAGCGTACATACCCGACAACTGCATCCAATACTGCTTTTTAGGGTAATGAACAATCATCTCGCTAAGAATCTCGACAGTCTTCTTAATCTCTTTTTTGTCGTAGTAAAGAAAATACTGCAACCCATACCACTGCTCTTTCGGTACCTTATCTTTTTCTTTATACATCGCAATAGCGACTTCAATATTCTTCAAAGCGTTATCGTTTTCTTTGATCTGATAATAACCTTGCGCCAGCATTACATAGGCGCTGGCCGTCGGCGCAGCTGTTACCTTGAACCACTCAAGAAGCGCGTCGATACCTTCCCGGTATTTCTCCATAACAAAATACAGCTGAGCAACAGAGTAACGAGCCTGAACAATTGTACCTTCGGGTGCTAGCGGTAACGGAATGATCTGTTTGTAAGACTCTAACGCGTTTTTGTAATCTTCTTTTGAGTAATAGATAAATGCAAACATATTTAGGATGTTGGCCAGTTCCGCATCATTAGGCGGCCTTCTGGTATTGTTTTTTAACTCATCCAAGATTGCTATAGCTTCAGGAATATTCTTCGCTTCGACAGCTTCTTGAGCCAACTGCAACTTCTCATAAGTCTTGTTGTTCATCGCCTGCGTACGCTTTGTCTTCTTTTTGTCCTTCTTTGCTTCTGCCTGTTCCTGCGCCTGAACTACACCCACCAAGGCCACATCAGAATAAGGCTGAAGCGCCGGAACCATAGCTTGCGCCACCAGCACAGGCACAGTTAGCACTGCGGCCTTAGCCCAGCGTTTTAGTGTAATTAACGATAAAATATTCATAGTCATTCAAATAGTCCGAATTTTTTTACCTTGTTACTGTTGAAGCTCGGTTACTGTTCAAGCTCGTAAGTGAATCGGTTTTGAACACCCAACACTTCAATCGCTTCTCCGTCTATGACGCGAGGCTTGTACTTGAATTTCGTAGCTGCTTTAACGGAAGTCCGCTCAAAGTACCCGGAAGGTACACAGTCAACAGCAACGGCATCCCTAATAGACCCGTTCTTAGTCACCGTATATTCAACCGTACAATACCCTTCGACACCTCGACTGTTCGCTCGACGAGGATACATAGGAGCAACTTTAACGATGGGTAGGTACTCACCGTCACCGGTACCCAAACCACTACCCAAACCAATATTTACGTCGGCAGAAATTTGCGGCGTCATATTGAGAGCATCAGGGTTAACCTCTGCTTCAATATCAGGCTGATCGAGGTCCGGTGGAGGCTCCTCGGGATCATCAGGCTTATCGGGTTTCGCCTCTTTTAGATTGGTTTCAATTTCCCGATCAGGCATGGTGATGTCTGCAATTTTAGTTGCTGGTTTTTCATCCAAAGAACTATCAGCCATCGCAATAAGCAGAGGCATGAGATAGAACAGTCCTAAAGTGACGGCAGCGCCCAGCAGAGCACCAATGGTTATACGTATGAAGTTCATAGTGGCTTAATCGTTTTCCGTGGCCAGAGATACATCGTAAACACCTGCCGCTCGAGCTGAATCAATAACTCCGGCAACAGTCTCAGTATTAGATTCATTGTCGGCCTGAACAACAACCGCGCCTTTAGGATTCTCGGCATGCATACGTTCGATAACTGAACGAACAGCTCGCTTGTCTACACGACGTTGATCCATCCAAATTTCATTGGTAGCACTAATCGCTATGAGTATATTGACGTTTTCTTTCTTATTGGCCGTCGATGCTTCAGGACGATTAACTTCAATACCAGCTTCTTTTATAAAAGAGGCCGTAACAATGAAGAAAATAAGCATGATAAAGACCACGTCCAGCATGGGCGTTAAGTCAATTTCAGAGCCGTCATCTGCAGCTGCATTTCTACCATTTCTGCGCATAATAATTCTCTTAGTGATCTGTTGTCAGATGGTCTTCAAGCAAGGTACTTTCGCGATCAGCAATTTGCGAAACATAAGTGTCGGCAAAAACCCCTGAAAGAGCGGCCACCATTCCAGCCATAGTAGGTATGGTAGCTTTCGAAACACCACCTGCCATGGACTTGGCGTCACCGCCGCCGGTGACCGCCATGATGTTAAAAACCTCAATCATTCCAGTAACGGTGCCAAGCAACCCGAACAAAGGAGCTAGAGCA
>Ga0115561_1001010_pt1 | contig 20315 bp, 18 predicted proteins | sample COGITO_mtgs_1105_4_FD_87201 | JGI IMG/M metagenome (GOLD analysis project Ga0115561, IMG submission 87201) | Pelagic marine microbial communities from North Sea - COGITO_mtgs_110512 | ecosystem: Environmental > Aquatic > Marine > Epipelagic | place: Germany:Helgoland, sampling site Kabeltonne...
CCGTCCATGGTGGGGAACACATTGGCTGTAGGTTGTCCGGTGGGTGAAGCATTTCCCCGAAGGCCGATAAGGGTGCCCTGGTTAAGATAGTTGCTGAACTGGGCTGCTTGCATGATGATCGCGGTATCTAGCATGGCGACATCGATGTGCTGGCCCTCGCCGGTAGTCGCTTTGCGGTAAAGGGCTGCTGAAATAGCAAAAGCCGAATTAAGCGCAGTGGACATATCTACTGGCATGTAGCCGGTTCGGGTTGGGCCCGTCTCCGGGTGTCCGTTCTGGGACATCATGCCACTGGATGCCTGAATCGCGCCGTCATAAGCGGCTTCTCCTGCTTTTGGTCCGCTCTGGCCATAGCCAGTGATAGAGCAGTAAATAAGGTCGGGTTTCAGTTTCCTGAGCGCCTCATAGTCAAGCCCCCGGCGATGCATAGTGCCCGCTTTAAAGTTCTCAACGATCACGTCAACGGTGGGCAGGAGTTTCTTTATAATATCAGTCGAGGTTTTGTCTTTCAGGTTCAGCGTAAGGCTTCGCTTGTTAAGATTCATCCCCATGAACGATGGTGACATCTTTAGGTCTTCACCTTCGTTCATCAGCCCGCGAGTCTGATCGCCAGTAATAGGTTGTTCTACCTTAATCACATCTGCGCCAAGTAACGCTAGCTGCATGACGGCGAAAGGCCCCGCAAGTACCTGCGTAAAATCAAGAATCCTGATGCCATCAAATGCCGCTGTCATAAACGACTAACCTTTTAAATGTTCTTTAGAAATTAGCGTATCCACCATCAATTAAAAAGGTTTCGGACGTGTGATAGCCGCTCGCGCTACTCATGATGTAAACGGCTATGCCTGCGAAATCTTCGGGCTGACCCCAGCGGCGCATTGGAATGCGAGGCATAACGTTGCTCACAAACTTATCCGAGCTGAAGGTCTGCTCCGTCATGTAAGTTTCGATCCATCCGGGAAGGATCGTGTGAGCGGTGACATTGTGCCGAGCGTATTCCACAGCCAGTGCCTTGTTCATCGCGATGAGCCCTCCCTTGGTTGCCGCATAGTGCTCACCGCGTGCCTGCCCGGATACCGCCGCAAGGCTTGCGGTTGAGATAAGTCGGCCAAACGGGTCACCAGCTTGGGACCGCACGCGCATATGCTCTGCGGCGCACCGAAAGGTATGGAACACCCCGTCAAGGTTAACCTCCATGATGCGAGTCCATTCTGCCTTTTCCATCTGGTCGAACTGTGTTGGTCGGCCACTGATACCAGCATTCGCGAAACATCCATCCACCCGCCCGTGGGTTTCCAATGTCTGTTTGAAGCAGGCTTCCACTGCCTGCTGGTCTGCGACATTGCATTTCAGTGCAGAGACTCTTGGGCCATATTGCTGCAGTGTTTCGAGTGCTTTAGCATTTTTGTCAGCGTTGGTACCCCAGATGCTGACTTCACATCCCTGGGACGCCAGGCCCTCTGCCATGCCAAGGCCGATGCCACCATTACCACCGGTGATTAGTGCAACCCGGCCGGAGAGATCAAACAGTTTACTTATCATTTTTTTGCTGCTTCCCAGTACTTGTCTTTGAGGAGTCGTTTGTAGAGCTTGCCTGTTGGATGTCGTGGCAGCTCTGCTGTGAAATCGATGGACCGAGGACATTTGATATGCGAGATCTTTTCCCTGGCGTAATTCATCAGCTCGGCTTCTAGTGCTGGTCCTGCTGATTCAAAATCAACGGGTTGTACAACGGCTTTCACTTCTTCCCCGAACTCTTCATTAGGGACACCGAAAACCGCAACGTCCATGACTGCCGGATGGGTAATCAACGCGTTTTCTGCCTCTTGTGGGTAGATGTTAACGCCGCCCGAGATGATCATAAAAGACTTTCGATCGGTAAGGTATAGGTAACCTTCTTCATCCAGGTGCCCGATGTCCCCTAGGGTCGACCAACCATTGGGTGTTCGACTGGCCTTAGTTTTTTCTGCGTCGTGGAGATACTCGAACTGACCACCACCCTCAAAATACACCCCGCCGGCTTCCCCGGTTGGCAATGCCATACCTTCGTCATTGAGAATGTGCACTTTGCACTCACCGGCTGCTTTGCCGACTGAGCCCCTGTGACCCAGCCATTGTTCCGAGGTGATGGTTGTTGAGCCGTTACCTTCGGTGCCGGCATAGTACTCGTAAATAATCGGTCCCCACCAGGCTATCATTTGCTCTTTGACGCTAATAGGACATGGTGCGGCGGCATGAATGGCCACTTGATGGCTGCTAAGGTCGTGCCTTTGTCGATCCCCTTCGGGTAACTTCAGTAGACGAACAAACATGGTGGGTACCCATTGGCTGTGAGTGACCCCGTATTGCGCAATAAGCTCAAGCGCGCGTTCTGATTCGTAATTTTCCATCACAATACAGGTTCCACCGTACCGTAGAACGGTCATTGTGAACCCTAAAGGTGCGGCGTGGTAAAGCGGTGCCGGTGACAAATAAATGGAGTCTTGATCGAACCCATAGCGAATTCTGCGGGTCTCGAAAACGGGGTCTGGTTCAGCCCAGGGAATATCAACCATGGGTTTTTTGACGCCTTTAGGCATTCCGGTCGTACCCGAGGAATAAAGCAGGCTTTGACCATAAGACTGGTCAGCTATTGGTTGTGTTGGGTAGGCGGTGATTGCTTCTTCGAATGAACTGGCGCCTTGGGTGGTGCCATCCAGCATATAACAGGTGGGTTTGTTGACCAGATTTTCTTTAAAACCGTTGAATGTGTCTTCGAGGTGGGCGGATGTAATCAAAATCTTCGCGCCGCAGTCATTGACGATATATTCGACTTCTTGTGCCTGCAGACGGTAACTGATCGCGGTAAAGTAGATGCCGGATCGATGAGCTGCCCAGCATATCGGGAAAAAGGTGCGATGATTTTCCAGGCAGAGCGCAATGCTATCGCCGCGCTGCAGTCCTGAATCTCTGAACAAATGAGCGATCTGGTTAGAAACAGCTTCTAGTTCGCCGTAGCTGACGGTAAGTCCGGCGTTGGCCATGACATAAGCTGGGCGATCGGGATCAAAGTTTTCTGAGTACACATCTGAGTACATATATGAGCAGGCCAAGAATGGTCAAAGTAGCTGTCCAGCATAGCGAAAAGCACAGGTTTTTATAAGACAAACTCACCTGAGCCTAGATCGAGTGCTCCAACAGGCTTTAGGCTTTGCATTTGCCGCTGCTGGCTTTCCCGGGCCACTGATCTTTTGCCTAACCGTATGCGGTTTATTCGTTATTGGTTCTAGGCAATGCAGGGCATCGTATGTTGCTGTTTACGGCGCCTTGGCTGCTCTTCGATCATCTTCAGTCTGGTATTGTGGCTCCGTGGTGCGAGGACTTCGGTTGTCCAGCTGGCCTTTTTCCCTTTTGTTCAGTATGTCCCAGCCAGCCTGCCACTCGAAATCCATCGGTACGATGCCCGGCGAGGTAATGTCCGTGAACCCAGTTAGTGCCTCGCGAACAACGGCAAGCTGATCCGTCACATCCTTAAATCGACCTGATTCAAACCCCAGTGGATAATTCACAAACTTGGCTCGCGGCGGTTTTCCGGCGGCCAGGATATCCAATGCACTTCCCAGGATTAACGTTGGTAATCCAAGTGATTCGAAATGGCGAGCGATCAGACACACGGTCTGATGACAAACAGGTCACAAAGGAATTAACAGAAGAAGATCTAACTGTTCTTCAGCGACAGCTTTCTCTAGGTTGGGTAGCAGTTCGTTAATAACCCGATTCTTTGAATAGATTCCGCCCATACAAGAGAAGTAGTTACTGGCCAGTTTGCCAACAATACCTTCCGATTCGAGTTGCTTGAGCGCGTTTAGGGGAAAGACTGTGCAGGGGTCCTGGCGCGCCTCGACAAGGTAGTTTTCCATGATGTGCGAGAACCGGATGTCGCCCACAGGGGTATCACTAGGAATCGCGCGTACACTCGTGTCATCTTTGTAGTAGTAGGCAACCTGTCCGTGAACATAGGTACCTGCGGTAGAGATTAGCCCGAGTTTTGATTCTGATAGTGGTTTTACCAGCGGCGCAAGTTTAGGCTCATGCTCTGCGTGAAACCATTGATAGGGTTCAAATCCCAGCTCCTCGTAATTTTCCCGAGTCTGGCGAATATATTCTGTTGGGGTAGGCTTCATGATATCCCTATTTTTTTTAACAACCTAAGTAGATGCGACAGGTAAGGTGTAAAGGCTTGGGAACTGTTCCAAGTATCATTACTCCCCGATGATACCCCGCAGTTGCGTACACGGGAATGTGGTCGCCGGGTAATTTTGTTCGCTGATTAATGTTTTTTTATCCATACCGGCTACTTCTTCCTTAAATCTTTAAGTTTAAAATTGTCCCACGTGACTAAACGATCAGGCGTAAGCACGATCCAACGATTGGATTCACCGACTGCCGTCGCCTTGTTATCGGCGGGTTCTGCTGCACCCGGTTTCCCATGACCACCAGAATACTTGCGTCCCATCTGCGTTCGCACCGCTGACATGCCGGGTTCTGTCTGCTCTTCTGTTGCTGATTCCAACACTCTGGCCGTGCCCTGGAACATCGCAGCCTGCAGTTCAGGAAACTTCTCATTGCGATCAACAATAATAGTGCATTCAGGGTTTCGACGAACATTGACTACTTTCTGGCCACGGCCATAAGTAAATATTTTACCCGCTGACCAGCCAAACCACATGGGCGTCAGATTAATGCGGGTTCCGGGACCAATAGTCGCGATACGCATGTTCCAGTTTGACGCCATGAGTTCTTCGAGTTCCTCATCGGTTAGTGAAAGCTTTTTTGAAAGTGGCATAGTTACCCTCTGCTGTTGGTTTCGGTTGTTAACGACTCAAGTTCAATTTTTGCTTTTTTATGAAAGTCATTTTGGATTAGCGCGTACTTTTCGGCAGTTTTCATTGATTGAATGAAGTAGGGCCCTAAGGGGGTTAGCGACAGTGATCCAGCAATGAAAGCAAAGGGAAATTCATGGTTGCATCCGATGAAAACTGGATCGATCTCCTTTGGGAATTCGAACGACATCCTGCAGACGGTCATGGTCTTCAGCATGGTCTTCAGCATAGTCGATTCTTATCGTATGTCACGTGGACTTCAGACGCCCCTTGAGATGCCGTAAAGCCGTTATACGCCTTCGACGGCGACGATAAACTGAATGTCGAGATGCTCTTCACGAAGCTTTTTTGCTTGCTGATATTCGGGTGAATACCAGAACTTATGTAAGGCGGCTTTGGAATCGAATTTTTCCAAGGTCAGGGCCGGAAAGTGATTCCAGTGACCTTCCAATAACTCTATTTCACCACTGCCGAGTATTTCTAATCCAGCGGCCTCTGCCAGAGGCACGGCCTGCTGCCGGTATGGTTCTAGCGCTTCGTCGTTCCTAACCTCAGCACTGACGACCAAGTAGATGGGCTTTCTGCGTTTTATCATGAAAATGTGAATGACGATGCCAAGGGCAATCCCAAGGGCAATCCCAAGGGCAATCCCGACGCCAAGCGCTATTACGATAGGTATAGACTCCATGCAACACTCCTTTACCAGTTTTACAGGCACCATAGCTTATTAACACGTTACAGGGTAAGGCCTGATCGATCTGCGGCCATTAGATATGTCGAGACCGCCAGCTACCGTCTCTGGACGTGGCTAGATGCCAGAGTAAGCGAACACAGTGGCCAGGAGAGGTGCCTGGCAAGGTGTGGGTGCAGCCTTCTGACTGTTCTATCTGCGGCAAGACGTTAAATGTGAATCACGTCCAGTTGGTTGCAGCGATGGCTTGGCGGGACAGGCGGTAAGCCAGAGAGCAGTGTACCGAAGATCGCCGCAGGTATGAGTCAGTGTGTGAGACGACCCACTAGCGAAGGAGGTCATTCGCGAGCGAGTGGAATGCGTGGTTTCAACTCAGTAGGCGCCTGCAGCCATTGTATTGCCTCTACAATCGAAGACATCACCGGTCGAAGAATAAGGACACGCTAAAGTAGAATTCCGATTCTAATATGGCCTTGCAAAGCCGAGACACTTGTCACCGGTTTTTTACATTTAAAGTCTTATACTTTTTAAATCCAAGCTGCAGAGTATCGAGTTACCAAGATAAAGTGGTTAGAAAAAACTTGGCAGGTTGGCGGTTTAGTTATCGCCTAAAAGCTCTAAACAATTAAGGAGAAGGCACTTATGAATAATGCTGATAGAAATGTAGTCGAGGTCCGCAGGTCTTCTGGAAAAAAAGAATGGATGACCCGAGAAGAACTCACAGCGTTAAACAAACAGCGGTCTCGTTTGCGTGAGAAAGCTATGCGAGAACAATCTAAAAAACAGCTGCGGCAAGATTGGAGAGGGATGAGGGTTTAATTTTTTTATTGAATTGAGCCTTTGGTCAAAGAAAAGCGGTGTTACTAACGTCGCAAAAAATAATGAAAAAATTAGCCTAAGAGGCTAATGAAGCTCTGGTACTTTTTCCGGTACTATTTTGGGTATTATTTTGGGTACTGTTTCAAGTAATGTTTCCGGGACTATCTGCCGGGAATCAACGTGGTAGGTAAGCAAAAATGCTGGGGCGGATCCTGTCTTTTCAGGTCTGTGTGCGCCTGCGTTGATCTGGTTTACTTAAATGCCAGCCCTTCGAAGTTTCCGTCCTCGCGCCACTCCTTCAACAGTTCAAAAAAGCGAATTGAACCACCGCCATAGGGGGCCGATTGTTGGGCGCTAGGGTTTGGTTGACCCTCATTGTTGTAATAACCAGGGGTGCAATCAGCTCCGCCTAGCCCCCCTAACGGTCCGTCGGTAAAGCCGACGATTGTGTCGATCCAGGTTTCTTCAGCCGCCGCCGTGACCTCAACCGTTTTGTAACCCTGAGCCAATGCATGCGCAATAATATGCGCTTGGTGCACCGCAGATTCATCCAGTAAATGTGGGAAGTTGGCCGTAAAGCCACCCTGAGAGGTATTCATGATAAACACGTTGGGAAAACCATGAGCGCCCATGCCGTGCAGTGAACGGGTCCCGTCACGCCAATGATCACTGAGCGACTTCCCCGCTCGGCCAATTACGTCGTAACCGGAACGGCGAGTGTAGCTGGTGCCTACTTCAAAGCCGGTACTGTAGATGATGCAGTCAACTTCATATTCAACGCCATTCACCACCAATCCTTTTTCAGTGATGTACTCAACGCCCCGGCCATCGGTGTCGACCAGCGTAACATTGGGCTTATTAAAGGTCGGCAGGTAATCATCATTGAACGTCGGACGTTTGCAGAACATTTTATAATAAGGTTTGAGCTTTTCCGCGACCTTGTCGTCTTCCACAAACTCATCAACGCGAGCGCGGATTTCTTCCATCTTCTCGAAGTTTGCCATCTCGATCATTTGCTCAAGGCTCATGTTGGAATCGCCCTTCGTACTCTGGAATTGATTGATCATCTTTCCAAGGAGGTCTGTCCAGCCATCGTTCACTAGATCCTCCTCTTGAGGGACACCAGAGATCATCGAGTTAAAATTTTCCATCCGGTGTTTTTGCCAACCCGGCTGTAGGCTTTTTGCCCAGGCTGGGTCGGTGGGCGTGTTGCCGCGAACATCAACGGTCGAGGGAGTGCGTTGAAAAACATAAAGGTGCTCTGCTGTTTCGCCCAGGAACGGAACGCATTGTATGGCGGTAGCGCCAGTACCAATGATTGCAATCCGTTTGTCTGCTAATTTGTCTAGCCCGCCCTCCGGACCGCCTCCCGTGTAATCGTAGTCCCATCGACTGGTGTGAAATGTGTGGCCTTTAAAGTCTCGGACGCCCCTCACCCCTGGTAACTTTGGGCGATGCAATGGTCCATTCGCCATGGACACAAACCGGGCCTTGATAGCATCACCCCGGTTTGTCGATACAATCCAGCGTTCGATTGATTCATCCCAGCGAAGTTCTGTGACCTCGGTCTGAAACAAAGCGCAGTCGTGCAGGTCGAAATGCTGACCTATCGCCTCACTGTGATCCAGAATTTCCCGTGCGTAGGCATATTTTTCTTTTGGTACGTAGTTCAGCTCTTCAAGTAGCGGCAGGTAGCAATAAGCTTCAATGTCACACTGGGCACCGGGGTAACGATTCCAGTACCAGGTGCCGCCAAAGGCCCCACCCTTTTCAATAATTTTGATGTCTTTGATGCCAGCATCGCGTAATCGGGCGCCTGCCTGAAGACCGCCAAAGCCGCCCCCAATGAGTACAACGTCTACTTCGTTAGTGACCGGTTCCCGGTTCGTTTTTCCTACAATGTAAGGGTCGTCAAGATAGTGTGCGAAGGAGCCGGTCATCTCAACATATTGGTCATTGCCGTCGTCGCGAAGGCGCTTATCGCGTTCAACGCGATAACGCTCTCTTAATGCGGCGGGGTCAAAAACCAGGTCAGCTGCTGAGTCACTCATATTGTACCGCCTCTCTATTTAATCGACTTGAGTTTTAGGTGTTCGGACTGCCAGCTTACGCCTATTTAAGCCGCGGCGGCAGCTGAAGACGCGCAGTCGTCAGTGAAACCAACTTTGAGTTTTTATTTTTATCATTGCCTAGCGTTTTTGAGGCTAGCTGTTTTTACGCTCGAATCTGCTTATCGGTCACCGGTGGCTTTAGTCTGCAAAGTAGCGTGTTTAACATTTCGGACGTGAGGGTGAAAATACCAACCTTGGTTTTCGGTTTATTCCAGGAGCCAATTTGAGTAGCGACATAGAAATGTATGCGCACCTCTGGCTTTGTTAGTCTATATAGGGACATCGTTGTCCCTGGCTTTTCAGGGACACACTTTTTTCAAAACCTTGCCAAGGTCCACTAGTTTATAAGGCTTAGGAAGCGCTGCGCAAAAGCCAAGGTCTTCGTAACTACTCATTTCAGAATGAGGGGAATAGCCGCTTGAGGCGATGACTTTAGCTTGAGGATCCAGTTTCAGCAGTATCCTGGTTGCGTCGGTTCCACCCATACCCCCGACCACTGTTAAATCGCAGACAACGCAGTCTGGGGGTGAACCCTTTGCGAGTAGCGCTTGGTACTGTTGAATCATATCTTCGCCGTCGATCGACGGAATAGCCACATGCCCAAGCTTAGCGATCATTCTCTGTAAAGTTCTCTGCACTCGTTCATCGTCATCCATTATCAACACACGTAAACTTTTTTGTGGCGGATTGTTAGAGGCTGTATCTGGTGTATCGATTGCCTCGTCAACTGCCATAGAAGACATTGGTAGACGAATGACCATTGTTGTGCCTTCGCCGACCTCGGATTCAGCAGCGATTGAGCCGTGGTGTTTTATCACGATGGAATGTGTCGTGGCCAGCCCAAGGCCGATACCTTCCTGTTTGCTCGTGTAGTAAGGTTCAAAGATATGTTTTAAGTTATGTTTTTCGATCCCTGGACCATCATCAGTGATCTTGACGATGAGATTGGTAGATTCATTGCCGATTGAGATCGTGATTTTTCCACTGTCTTTCATCGCCTGCCGCGCGTTCAATAAAATATTGTTGAACGCTTGATTCATGAGACCACTGTCGACATCAACAACATAACTAGTTGCCGAAACGTCCCAGCTGACAGTAACACTGGAACCCGTGAGCGAGAGCCGTGTGACATCCGCTATTAACGCTTTAAGATCCAGTTTTTCCAATATTGGTTGACTGCCCTTTGAAAAGGTTAAAAATTGTCGTGTAAGCCCTGTCGCTACCTCAATAGTTGCTGCAGCATCACCCAAAAGGTTGCGGACTTCACGCTGGTTTGACTCAGCAGTCGCGAGTTCAAGGTTGCCGTAAATGTTAAGCAGAAGGTTATTGAAGTCATGTGCAATTCCCCCCGCAAGCACGCCAAGACTCGACAGTCGGTCTAATCGAAGATGTTCTTCCTCGTCATCGTGTTGACTGCGTACATCCCTAAAAGTGATAACCCTTCCCCTGGCGTTACCAGCCCCTTCAGCAATGTCAAAAGTTGCGCGGTAAACCAATAGTTCTTCGCCGTGGGCGCCGACTAGGAAGCCATTGCCAAAGGTGGAATAGTGATGATCTTGTTTGAACGAAACGATGTCGTCGACAGGCCTGCCCACCGCCATTTTTGAGCTACATCCGGTCATCTTTTCGTAGCTACGATTGATACTGGCGATGCGGCCGGATTCATCAACGACTACAATTCCATCGTCAATCGCTTGCAGTGTTGTACGATAAAAGCTTTCACTTCGTTGCAGCTCATTTCGTGCATTAATGGTGTCTGACAGGTCGGTAAATGAAACGACGAGCAGTTCCTGCCCTGGAGCGGAACGTATAAAAAATGGATGGAGCGTCCCTGTTAAAACTTTTCCGCCCACGGACTCTATTTCGTAAATCCTTGTTTCAGGTATACCTGAAATGTCTTTAGTGACTCGAGCAAGAGCGTGGCGCAGATTAAGATCGATACCTTCTTCGTCGCTTATTCTAACGAAAACATCCTCAACCTGAGTGTCTTGAATCAGGTCTTGATAATCTACTCCTAGCCAAGCGACCAGGGAGCTATTCGCTTCAGCAACATAACCTTTCGCGTCTATCGCCAAAACAAAACTCGGCAGTTGGTCAAGCAAATTTCTTGCAAGGGTTCTATCTGTTTCCAGGATTTCCCTGCTTTCATCAGTTAGCTTTCTAAGGACTCTTAAGAAAATAGAGAATGCCATAGCCAGGAAGAGAGCGAATGAAAAATGAAACCAGTCCTCAGGGAAGTCAGCGTATGACAGCCAAAAAAACCAGCTCGAAAAAATGAAGGTGGATAGACAAATCCAGACTAGTGTTGACCGGATAAGGTAGCCAGAAGCGGCGACCGCGAAAGCTATATTGGTGACTTGAATGACATTATTTGAGAGGAAAAGGTGGCTGTACGAATTTAGCCAAGCCAACATCATTAGTGAACATGATATTACATCGGCGCTGATTACCTGCCACCTTGTCAGATAAAGCCAACGGAGAAGTAGCACTGCCGCCAGACTGCCTCCTGAAATCATCGACATAGTTATGGATAGAGATTTGTCGAGCACTAGATTATGGAGCAGTGTTAATCCAAGAAAAACAAAAACGAAAAAATGCAGCGCTAGTGTTAGAACATTATCTTTTTGAGTATTTGAGGGAGGTGTGCGGATGATTCTTTTGACTGGGGTTGGAGGCGGCAACAAGATAACTCGGCAATTGATTCGGCGTTCAGTTTACCTTACACAGATTGCGACATGTTACGAAGTACAGTTTTTTAACGTGGAGTTTTGAGCTTGTGCAATGTCGGTCAGTGCAATGTCGATTGGTGCTGTCTCGGTTAGACGTTCCGAGTAATAGTTATCGATTTATCGTCAGGCTTTCATGAGCCGGACTCACCTTGAGCTTCACGCTTGTATTCCCTGAGCCAACTTCGGAACCCGAAGAAAATAATGACCAGGTACACTAGAAAAAGGATCATGGTGAAATAGAGCTCTCTGTCGAAGTACAGATAGAGTGATGCGCTATCAATGACGATCCAGTAAAGCCAATTTTCCAGGACCTTTCTGGTCACCATGAATGTCGCGACGACAGCGCCCCAGGTAGTAAAAGAATCCAGATACGCAAGCCGCTGTTCCGTCTCGGATAGCAGCGTACCGCTGATAAAAGTGGCGACCGCTACCATCCCTATAACAACCACGTGACGTCTGAGTGACCAGGTGCTGATTGACATCGCAGGGTTGCCCTGACTCCCTCCGCGTTGCCACGCCCACCACCCATAAACCGCCATGCCCAGGTAGTAAACCTGTAGGCCAGACTCCATATACAGATTTACCTGCCAGAAGACATACAGGAAGATAGCTGTCGAGATGAATGCGGCATACCAGCAGGCGATGTGCTGGCGAACTGCCAGCAAGAGGTAGGCAATCGCAAGCACAACCGCAATGAGTTCTAGTAATGAGTTCTGTTGGAATTCACCCAGAACCAGGGACAAGAAGTCTGGCATCAATCACCCATGGTTAACTGCAGGGTCACACCCGTCACTCTGGGTTCGCCATACTGAAAGTAAGGTTCCGTAACATAGAATTTACGAGGGTCGTTGCCAAAGCTGCCGAATCCGCGAACGTAATAGTCTTTGTCGGTTAGATTTCTGCCCCATAACGTGACTTTCCATTGTGCTGACTCAAAACCAAGGGAAGCGTTGTACAAAGTATAGGCCTTACTTTTAATCGGGTTCCGATTTGAAAAGTAAAAGTCATCTTTTCCGTCGGCGGAAGCACTGGCGAACCAAGGTCCCCGTTGATAGTTAAAGTTCAGGCTAAAAGTGTAGGCGGGTGCATGGGCCTGATCCCTGCCAGACAGGTCTTCACCAAACTCGTTGATGAATTCGTCAAATTCTGCTTCTAACCAACCGGCATTGGCGTTGATGTTAAGGTGGTCACTAACGAACCAGCTGACGTCCATTTCTACGCCGCGGTTTGTACCAGCTGCTGCGTTCCCGAGAAAAGATATGAACTCGGTGCTTCCGTCAGGTCTAGGACGAACGACTGAGCTCTTTACCTGCTGATCGTGTCGATCGTCGTAGAAGATCGCCAGCTGAACCGCAACACGTTCATTTGCCAAGAATGTTTTGACACCAAGTTCATACTCGATCAGGTACTCTTCGTCGAAGGATCGGAGATCAGTATCCAGGGAGCCGTCGCTGTTGAATCCCCCAGCCTTGTAGCCACGTGAAACAGAGCCATAAGCCAGGGTGTTTTCCCCAGCCAGGTATTCCAGTGCAAGCTTACCGCCCCAAAGTGAGTCTTTAGGTGAAAATTTCGCTCCAACTGAGTTGTCATATTTCGTGTTTCGCTCTTCCAGTCTCAAGCCAGCACTTAGGGTCATTCGATCCGAGAGAGCGACATCCAGTTGGGAAAAGATAGAGAGCGTGTCAAAGTCATAGTCGCTGTGAAAATCTTCCGGTAGAAAGGTGTATTGGCGTTGCAACGCCTCCTTTGAGCTAAGGTAATACAAACCCAAGACCCAGTCTGTCGACTCGGCAAAAACTCGGCTGGAGTCGTTAGATAACAGCCTTATTTCGGCGCTGGTGGTGTCACGGTCACGGAGGTAATGATCAGTTGATGTGTATCCGAACGGATGGATGCCAGTGAAAGACCAGTCCTCGTCGTAACCGTAATCAATGTCTGTACTCGATTGGTTCCACAGCACTTCTATGTTCATCCGGTCTAACTGCAAGCTACTTTTCAGGGACACGTAAGCGGAGTCTTGGCGATCAAACCCAGGCTCGTCCGATAATGTGCTTCTGTTGTTGTCGAGTGAAAAAGCGTCATAGCCGTTGTCGATATCTATGGAGGCTATAGAGAGTTTCATGCTCCAGTCTTTTTTAATCTGCCAAGAGAATTTTGCCCGTGTGGTTAGTTCGTCACGATTATTGGTTGTGTCTTTGTTCAGAAAATCATTTTCAACATAACCGTCACTCTTGTGCGATTCAAGGACGAACCGGGAAAGGAATGTTTCGGTGATAGGCACATTCAAGACGACGCCAGCCGTTCTTGTATCAAACTCTCCGGCAGATAGTTTGATAGAAGTGAAGAGAGCTTCTCCGGGTTCATTGGTAGAAAAGTTTATTAACCCAGCCAGTGCATTAGCACCATACCGGGTGCCCTGGGGGCCCCGCAGAACCTCGACCTGTTGAACATCCATCAGCGTGGCGATAGTTCCAGCACCGCTAAAATCGACATCGTCGATAAGAACGCCAACAGAGGGATTGACAGGGTTCTGAAACTGGCTGCGCTCACCGATACCACGAATTTGGAAGAAACGAGCTCGGTTGCTGCCCGACGCGAAATTAATGTTGGGGATAGCATTAATAATATCTTCGAAATGCTGTGCAGCCCTCGCTTCGATGACCTGTTCGGACACGATTGTCAGACTGCTGGCGGTTTCCATGGTTGTCGATTGCCGAAGGTCGGCAGTGACGATGATTTCCGGGATGTCGTTTGAATGGGCGTAAGCGGCAAAGAAAAGCAGCAGCGCGGGGTTGTTTTTAACGACGGTTCTAACGGTGTTTTTAATAAAGATTAAAATAAGATTCATGAGTCTCTCCAAATAAAAAAATAAGAGACCCGGCATTGACGTAATGGGAGATGTAGCGATCATCCTTTTCCTACGCCGGTACTAACCGGATCAGGTTCTGGGGTTTGATCTCAGGTGTAACACCACCCCCAAGGAACTGAGCGAAGATTAGCTGATCCTGTTTTGCAATGCATCAAGTTTTAGGATTTAAGTTTTTGGACGCAGATTTTCTGAGATAGGTTTTTGGGTATATGATTTTGATCGCGAAGGGCGCTAGGAAAGACAAATGTTGGGCTGGGTTTTCCAAGTCTCTGTTGCCTGCTCGAAGGCATAAGCGACCCTTAGGACTGCCAGGTCCTGAAGTCGTTTACCGATGATCTGTATGCCGACCGGTAATCCCTCCGGCGTAAACCCGCAGGGTATCGAGATTGCAGGTAGGCCGGTGACGGTTATGTAGTAGCAGGATTTCATCCAGTCGATGTAAGTTTCCATTCGGGTGCCGTTGATGCTGGTAACGTACTCGTCGGAAAGTGGAAAGGGTGTTACCTGAGATACTGGTAGTACCAGAAAGTCATAGTCTTGGAAAAAGTTATTAACGCGCTGGTAAATGTCGGTGCGTAAGTTGTTTGCGGCAGAGACATCGGTGGCGGAAAGTTTCAATCCCGCTTCAACATTCCAGATAATAGTTTCCTTGTAATACTCTGGATGCAGCCTGACACCCTCGCCGTGTTGTGACGCAAAGGTCCATGCTCGCAGCGTCTTAAATACTTCATCTGCTCCACTGAAATCAGGACAGCTTTCATTAACCTTGCATCCTAGATCCGAGAAGACTTTCATCCCTTGCGTAATGACATGTTGTACTGCTGGCTCTACTGGGAGCTGCCCGCCGAAATCAGATGAGAATGCAACACGCGTCCCTTTGTGATTGCTCTTTAGTGTTTGCAAAAACAAGTCTGCTGAATCGGGTAATGAAATGGGGTTTCTGTCATCGGGTCCTGTGATGGCGGCCAGCATCAAGGCGCAATCTGCAACCGTACGAGCCATCGGGCCCAGGACGCTAAGATTGCTCCAGCCATCGCGAACAGGATAGACAGGCACCCGGCCAGGACTGGTCCTGAACCCGACCACGTTACAAAAGCTGGCCGGATTACGAAGCGAGCCACCCATGTCGCTGCCATCCGCCAGCGGTAGCATCCTGGCCGCAAGCGCAACTGCCGCGCCGCCTGAACTGCCCCCGCAGGTTCGAGTGAGATCAAATGGGTTTTTCGTCTCGCCAAACACATCATTAAAAGTCTGTGAGCCAGCTCCCCACTCTGGAACGTTTGTCTTTCCAACAGTGATACCGCCGGCATCGATCAGGCGTTGCACGACCAGTGCGTTTTCTTTAGGGACGAAATCCTCGAATAGCCGTGAACCAAAAGTTGTCCTGATGGCTTTTGTTTGAACAAGGTCCTTATGCGCCATCGGGAGTCCGGCCAGCAGCCCGGGTTTTTCACCTTTCGCGATTTGATGGTCAATTTTTGCCGCCATTTGCTGAGCGTGATCAGGGACCAGGGTGACGATAGCGTTCAACGAGGGGTTTGTTAACGCGATCTGATCAAGATGGGCATCCAGTAATTCGACGGCGCTAATTTCTTTCTCGTCAATCAGATTGCGAAGTTCAACGGCAGTTTTTGCGCAAAGTTCATTCATGACGTAGAGCATACAACAATAGGTTTAAAATTTTCCTGTCTGCTAGAACACCTTAATAGCCACGCTTATTAGCTAAAATTAGCGATATTCTTGCCGTTAGTTCTGGTGTTTTGGCTTTGAGCTGCGGACATATGTGCTAGCAATACAAGGCAGAAATGAAACGAGGTATCGCGAGGTTCAATTTGATGCCAGGTGCGCGGGGGTTAACTTTTGGAGCAATGAGCGATTAATTTGTTACGACGGGTCTTCAGTTGCTTTTTGGGCGAACCCAATAGTGATCCAAAAAAATAAGGAGAGGCTCATCATTGTCAGTATCGCGGCAAGAATGAAAGGCGCGCCCGGAAAGTAAAAGGGGGCGTCCGGGGCCGTATAGATTCCGAAAACGATGGTCATCATTAGCGGGCTGATGATGTTTGTGAGTGACCCCACGCTTCCAATCGCACCCTGTAATTCGCCTTGTTGGGCCGGGCCGACCTGGCTCGAAGCGATGCCGCTCATGGCTGGACCCGCAAGCCCTCCCAGTGCGCCGGCGATCATAAACATGTATGCCATAGTCGGCGTTTGCGACAGGGCGTATCCCAGGAAAGCTGTGATAGTGAAGCTGAGTCCGACGAGGCCGGCCCATCGCATGCCCAGGGCCGGAATAACGATTCTTATCAGGTAACCCTGTGAAAAGACCATCAGGATACCAATGAAGCCCAGGCTGTAGCCGATCTCGCGAGGTGTCCAGTCGAATTTTTCGATACCCCAAAAAGTCCACACGGCGGGTAGCGCGTGGTGACCCATGTTGTACAGGAACAGGACGCCGATAATCCCGAAGGCGATCTTGAATTGACTCATCTGTTTCATCGCAGAAAATGGATTAGCGCGACGTATTTCAAAGGGTCGTCGGTTGTTCGGCGTATGGGATTCCGGTAGAAAAATCAGCCCGACTAACAGGTTAAAGAAAATCAACCCGGCGGTGGCAAAGAATGGAACCCGGCTGCCATATTCCCCAAGGAAGCCACCCAGCACAGGCCCGATAACGAATCCCAGACCAAAAGCAGCGCCCATTAAACCAAAGAACTGGGCACGTTCATCGACCGAGGTGGTGTCTGCGATGTAAGCGTTACAGGTGCTAAATGTCGCAGATCCTATGCCCGAGATCATCCTGCCAATAAACAGCAACACCAGCGATTGTGCCAGGCCCATGATCAGGTAGTTGATGCTCAGTACCAATAGCGAACCTAACAAAACTGGCTTTCGCCCATAGGCGTCAGAGAGATTCCCGAGTATTGGCATAGAGATAAATTGCATGATAGCGAAGGAAAACATCAACCAGCCACCGTACACGGCAGAACTTGAAAGCCCCTTGTCACTGACTTCCATCAACAGGGTTGGTGTCACCGGCAGAATGATGCCAAAGCCAATGGAATCCATGAGCGCTGTAAAAAAAACAACGCCCAATGCAAAACGTCTGTTGGTCATGTTGAGTTTATTTTCTGTCTTCACATGCCAATCAAGTCGGCCTTGTCGATGATATTCTGCAGGATACGTACACTGGCTGCATCGACCATGACACCATCAACCTGTATGGCGCCAAGCCCTTGTTCCAGTGCCTGATCATAAGCTTTCTGTTGTTTTCTTGCGGAACTCACGGCTGTTGCGCTGGGAGAAAAAGCGTCCTGAGCAATGTCGACCTGACTTGGGTGAATCGCCCACTTTCCGGCCATACCTAGAACATTGCCTCGTTCACACTCCGTTCTGAAAAAGTCCGGATTGCGGAAATCAGCGAACGGGCCATCAACAGGGTCCAGGCCATTGGCGCGGCACGCGATCGTCAGCTTGTATCGTGGATAGTGCCAGAGGTCGGGTGGATAGCTGGCGCTGTCTCCGCCAATGTTGTGAATATTCATCACCTGGGATGCAGAGTAGTCACCCATACCAAAGATTAAACACTCTAGCCTGTCACTGCATGCCGCGATTTCTTCTACGTTCATCATGCCCTCGACTTCTTCGATCAGGCACTCAATACCGATTCTGTTCTTAAGTCCAAGCTTTGCTTCAAGCTGGTCCAGCATCATATGTACGAACATGACATCGTGCGCACTTTTTGCTTTTGTCAGCATGATCGTGTCGAGCTTGTCACCGGCGCCGGTCACAATTTCGATGATATCGTCGTGACAGTATTTGGTTTCTACGTCATTGATTCGTACACAAAGCGTTTTGGGTTTCCAGTCGTGCTTGTTCAAGGCATCAACAATCATGCCGCGAGCATCCGACTTTACGTTGGGCGCAACCGCATCCTCTAGGTCCAGGAACACGTGGTCGCAATCAAGACCAGCAGACTTCTCCATCATTTTTTCACTGCTGCCGGGAACAGATAACTGACATCTTCTTAATCGTCGGGGGCGTGACATTTGAGCTCCTTATAAGTTTCTTTCGAACATCGCAAACAATCGTTCGTAATGTCGTTCTGCTGATTCTTTGTGGTACTTTCCTTCGCGCAATGGAAAGACAAACCCGTGATGTGTGCCGGGGTACCATTCAATGCGGTAGTTGGCGCCAGTAGTCTGCATATGTTTGTCCAGTGCTTCAACCATCTCTGGTGGCGCCCAGTCATCTGTCTCTGCCATGCCGAAGTACATTTCTCCCTGTATCTTGTCGGCATCAAGGTGAGGTGAATCCATGGTATCAATGCAAAGCCGGACACCGTGAAAGGAAGCAGACGCTTTGACGCGATCTGCCAGCTTTGCAGCCACAGAGAATGCAAAAGGGCCGCTCATACAGTACCCGGTGCAACCAACAGCGCCATCACTGGCGAAGGGCTGCGAAGCTGCGAAGTCCAGCAGCTTTATGCAATCCTCCACCACCATCGCATTGGAAAGGCTATTCATGTGGCCAAACATAATTTCCCGACTCTCTGGTGCTCCATTAACGATTAATGCTCGGGTGCGCCGGTAGTAAAGATTGGGCAACATGACGTAGTAGCCGGCGGTGGCTATTCTTCGTGCCATATCATGGAGTTCTTCGCGGTAACCCGGTGCGTCCATCAGAAAAAGTATGACCGGGTAGGGACCGCCTTCCTCCGGGTGTGAAATGAAGGTATTCATGGATCCGTCTTGGGTCACAATATCGATTTCAGCATCTATCATTTTTGATGTTCCTTAAGAGGTTTTTAGTGAGCGTTTACGGTGGGTCGATGTAGCTCTTCCAGGGATATGGATAGGCCTGTGTCAGTCACCACCCTGGCGTGACGGCGACATAACTGACGTGGTTCTTCGACACCGCAGGAGTGTGCGATTACACCAACCTCGTGATTAATATTGTGGCAGTAATTTTTTACTCGCTCTGCTTTATCTTCAACCACAAGTCCTTTTTGAAGGGAGCGTTTATGTGTTGTGATGCCCGTAGGGCAGGTGTTCTTGTTGCACTGGAGTGCCTGAATGCACCCAAGGGCAAACATGAAACCGCGTGCCGAAACGGCGAAATCAGCGCCTAGGCAAATTGCCCAGGCGACTGATGCTGGGTCAACAAGCTTGCCAGAGGCAATCACTCGCACCCGTGGTTTAAGATTGTGCTTGATAAGGGCATTCGACAGGATAGGCAGGCTTTCCCTGAGTGGTAGGCCCATATAGTCAATAAGACTTTGGGGCGCGGCGCCCGTACCCCCATCAGCGCTATCAAGACTAATGAAATCAGGGGCTGACTCTATACCTCGGGCGTTAATAGCCACGCAAAGCTCTTCAATAAAGCTTTCATCGCCCAGGACTATTTTAAAACCAGTCGGTTTCCCTGTGACTTCACGGATGTGTCCAATGGTATCCAGCAACTCGGCTACTGAATCAATCTCGGGGTGGCGATTTGGGCTGATGGAATCCTGACCCGCGGGAATACCACGGATTGCGGAAATTTCTTCGCTCACTTTTTCGCCTGGCAGTATGCCGCCTTTACCGGGCTTGGCGCCCTGGCTTAATTTGAGTTCGAACATCCTGATCTGCGGGATTGCGCTGATTTCACGCAGTTTGTCGTCGCTCAGGTTGCCCTTCTCGTCCCGCACCCCGTATTTGGCGGTGCCAATCTGCATCACAATATCGGCGCCGCCCTCCAGGTGAAATGGGCTTAGTCCCCCCTCTCCGGTATTCATCCAGCAGCCCGCCATTCTTGCGCCTGCCGACAGAGCCAAGACGGCGGGTTTTGAAATGGCGCCATAGCTCATGGCTGAAATATTGAAGATTGACGCTGGCCTGTAGGGCTGTCGGCAGTAGGGGCCAATCTTCAATGCTTGGCCTTTTACAGAGTCCCTTTCCAATTTAGGAAAGGCAGTGTTTGAAAAGATGACAGTGCCGGGGGGGGCCAGGCTTCTGGTAGAGCCAAAGGCAACAGTGCTGTCGATATTCTTGGCGGACCGGTATACCCAGGAACGCTCTGCGCGATTAAAAGGCAGTTCTTCCCTGTCTTGGGCAAAGAAATATTGGCGGAAGAATTCACCCATGCTCTCAAACAGGTAGCGGAAACGGCCAACAACCGGGTAGTTTCTGCGAACCGCATGGGAAGTCTGGTTAATGTCGACCAGGTACATCACGATGATTGCGATAACTAAAA
>Ga0115561_1001014_pt1 | contig 20289 bp, 25 predicted proteins | sample COGITO_mtgs_1105_4_FD_87201 | JGI IMG/M metagenome (GOLD analysis project Ga0115561, IMG submission 87201) | Pelagic marine microbial communities from North Sea - COGITO_mtgs_110512 | ecosystem: Environmental > Aquatic > Marine > Epipelagic | place: Germany:Helgoland, sampling site Kabeltonne...
CGTTTGTATAGTTCCAAAGCAACTAACCCACCAAAAATTTGTGCCAAACTATATGGTACAATTTCATTTGTAGGAAATTTATCTGCTGCCGACATTACAATCGTGACAGCAGGATTAAGATGACCGCCAGAGATAGGTGAAATCATAACAATAACAAGAGCTAATGCAGCGCCAATAGCAATAGGATTACCAGTTGCGATAATAACATATACGAAGAAGGTCGTGCCTAAGAATTCAGCTAAATAGTTATACATTTTCGTGTCTTATACTGTATCAAGTGAAAAGAATAATATAGTAATTATTTGCGAGCACCTTTTTTTACAGGGGCAACTGACCCACCTGCCCGAACTCTACGTAGAGCACTATTGCGCGAGTTCTTATCATCCGGGTTAGTGAACGAGAACTGATTATTGTTTGAATTGAATGTCCCTTTACCAACTGCTCCTGCTCTGCGTCTACGCATAACATCAGACGCATCTCTAGACTCCCCCATCCATTTGTTGTCAGCCGGTATAACACTAGGTATTGTTTGAATGAAGGTTTGACGGTCCATTTGAAACCTACCCTCATTGTTGCTTGTACTATCTTTTAATGGCATGGCATTATCCGAAGTAAGAACTGCGTTATTAATATTTTGAATAGTCCATTTCATCTTATACATTTTTTATAAATTCTATACACTTATTATAGAATTTATTACGGGTTGAAAATTAAAGTGCGGGATCATTGTAATTACGGTTCATGGCTTGTTGTTTTCTGAAACGAATATAGTCAGAAGAGTCAGGCACGAACTTAATGTTAGCGGATGATGCTGGAACATTACTACTATCACATGTAAATGTCATTTGGTTAGGACCTCCACACGAATAGTTCTTTCTACCTAAGAAATCACCTAAATTGTTTACTGCTCTAAATGGGGTAGTAATTCTATTCTCACTCTCATATGTGCCAGTAGCATATGGGGTATTCCATGAGCTACGTAATATTCTTCTTGCAATGGCACTTTCGCTATCTCTTTTAGAGCTCACAGTTTGTTTTGCTGAGTGTCCGTTGTAAGGACCACCTAATACTGTATAGATCATATTATGTTATTATACTATAGTCAAATATTTTGTTCTCCGTCCAATCATAAATAATTCCTAAAGTGAAAAATCTTTAGGAAAAATATAATTATATAGTAATGAGCGACAGTGACAATGATAGCAATGAAAATGCGGACATGAATAATGATTATATAAATAGTATTACAATGAATTTTCTAATGAATAAAAGTCAGCATAACAAGTTTGTTTCGATAGAAGACCCCGTAAAATATCAACGAGAACAACGTCACATACGTTCTTTAATAAAACACAAAAATGAAATCCTAAATTTAACAAGAAGACTAATATGCGAACCAGATACCCAAATAACAACTGATGTAAATGAGTCATTCAATGACTATACGCGAACATTGATTCGGTATTTAAAAATGAAAGATATAGAAAACAAGGGATATGATAATAATTCAGATGACGACGTATTATTTGGTAGTGTAGATGAATCTGAAGACGAAGGTCATGTGGAATCCAATTGTCCCAATGTTGATGATATAACTTCATTTTGGGGGACTAAACTTATCAAAAAGTAGAACACGCCAACATTTTTCTAAATAAGATGTATCTAAAAATCTTATTATAATGTATAACAAATCAATATGTCAAGGAAGAACAAGACACCAGATAAAAAAAATAAAACATTGAAGAATTTATTAACTAATCCAACTAAGCTTAATTGTAATCCAAATATAACAGACAATAAAGTGGTTCGCGGAAGTTGTTTACCCGAAAATGTTTTACAGCTCCTTAAAGAAAGTTACAACCAGAACAACCTAGATAATCAAATAACCACAACCAAACCAAGAAATATATGGAACGAATTGAAGAAAAGAATGAGAACATGTACGAAAGAAGACTGCTGGTTGGACGTGATACGTGATCCTCTCCATCGTGAAAAGATGGAGAAATATCTGTTTATTCCTCGTCCATTACAACCGGGAGGATGGAAAACTAACCCAAATCAATGGCTAAGTAATCACGATATAGATAATGTGCTTGAGGAATATGGAAACTCATATCCAGCATTTAAGGCAATTAAGACAGCAACTATTGATTTTGATGACTTGTGCTATATAGAAGATTTATGTAAATTAAAAAACAAAGGTCAAATCGAGGAATATTTGAAATTAGGAAAAACCCAAATAGGTGTTGTGTTTAATTTAGACAAGTTTAGTGAAGGTGGGTCACATTGGGTATCGTTGTTTGTGGACTTACGTGATGGATTTGTGTTTTTCTTTGATAGCGTTGGGGATAAGATACCAACTGAAATAAAGAATTTAATAACCCGTTTAAAAAAACATTGCCGAGAACTAGAAACGCCAATAGAGTTGAAGGAATACAACAATTATAGAGTATATCACCAGAAAGAAAATTCTGAATGTGGCATGTATTCGTTATTTTTCTTGATAACATTATTGACCGGTAAAATAAACAACATTCCAGTGAAGTCACTAGACGAAAAGCTGGATTTGTTTAGAAAACCAAGAATACCGGATAAGTATGTGAGTAATTTCCGTAAAATATATTTCAAAGTATAACAAAATATATGTATAGTGTAAAGTAAATAGTGATAAACAAGCCGAAAAGACAAATGATGTAGAAATTACCACGAAAATATACCCAACCGCATATAAAAATCGTAAGGGGTTTCGTGTAGGTAATATGAAAGTAAATTTTGATACGAAAAATGCTCCATTTACAAGTGAAGATCAAGTGGACCATTATTTAAGTGAATTGTTCTCGTATATTAAATGGGCTAGTGTAAAGAAACATCCAGATGATGAAACGTTATCAGACAAAAATAAAAATATTCATGATTTTCTGAAAGCAAAGAAAATAAGTCATCTATTTTCGCCAAAATTAGTTGCCGAAGGAGGCAGAGGTAAGAAACAAACAAAAAAGGGAAAAATGAAAGGAGGACGACGCAAAACAACTAAAAGAAAACCATATATTCGTAAAGGAGGAAACATTGAAGATGGGTCGAAATAAGTTATTTGACTCAAAATAGGAATAAAGACAACACTTCTTAGATAATATTATCAAAAATATTATTTAATGTCGCTTTTCGTTCATCCAGAAAATCAAAAAATTATATGGAATATAATAAACGGAAATCCATATATTATTCGGTATTTTGAATCGAAACCGCACCAAGCCAAAGAAACGTGGTTCCGGAAATCAATTGAAGATTTCTACACGCGAATACAAGGTAAAGAAATAGATCCAAACGATCTAAACAATTTGAATAAGGAAGTTCTCACCAGTATGATACAAAGCGTTCATTTGCAAAACCCTCAATATACAGCCCATGATTCCAGTCAATATACACCACAAAATGGAAATATGGAACATCCACAATATATACCACAAAATAGTAGCCAGAATCCTTCTCAGCAACCTCAATACGCACCGCAAACTAGTAGCCATAATCCTTATCAACAACCTCAACAAGAACCAACTAATACGATGACTCACAGTAATGCAATTAATACTCCTGCAATAGTAAATGATAGTAAAGAAGAAGTATTTAATAAACAGTTTCAGATGCGCCAACAAGAATATGATACTATGTTACAGCGTAAAACTCCTCAAGATATTGATTTCCGTGAAACATCTAACGACGAAAACAAGGACATTAATCAATTATTAGAACGAGAAAGGAAAGATCGCGAAGAATTGATGAAACCTATCCAACAAACGAATAAACTAAACATAGATTCTGTGAATAGTAATAATATTAAACTAGAAGCAGTAGAATTACATGAGCCTAAAGAAAAGAAATCTGTATCATGGAACACGGAATCACAGAAAGGTAACTTAGCTGAGTTAGTTGAAGTTCAAAAATCCGAAATGTATTCAATGCGTTTACATATTATTGAACTGACAACCCAATTGGAAGAAATGAATAAACGCATATTGCGGGTAGAAACCATTTTACCAAAAAATGAAATTGGTAATACTTCTGAAAAAAAACAAGAAAAGGCGCAACATCATGTTTCCAAGTATGCTAATTTAGAAGAAAATCAGACAGATACGTCATTCGTAAAAGATGGACCCGTATTATTAGAAGATGTAAATAGTGATAGTGATTCGTAGAATAATAATATCCGGGAAGTATATATAATGACTGTTGGTTCAAGAGCTCAAGTATTCCACGGAACTGTCAATAAGACTACCGGTGGGTTAGAAAAGAAGGATTTAATGAAGAATAAGCACGGACGTATTGTGTCTGTTCGCAAGCACAAGACCGCCAAGAAAGAGAACCGTCTTAAGAAGGCAGGTTACTTCACCAAGAAGGGTGAATTTGGTTCGTTTGTGAAGCCCAAGACTAAGAAAAACAAGACTATGAAGAAGATGAAGATGAAGAAGCAATAATTAGTTCAGGTATATGACATATGATATTTAGATATCATATGAAATAGTATAAAGTGAATATGATAGTATTGAAAATAGAATGGAATTATTTACAAATACTCTTTTTATTAATTTAGAACATCGTAAAGACCGATTAGACCATGCGACGAAAGAATTTAAAAAAATGAGTATAGATGCTGAACGTGTAGATGCTGTTAAAAAAGAGATAGGCGCGATTGGATGCACGATGAGTCATATTAAATGTCTAGAATTAGCAAAGAAAAGGGATTATGATTATGTTTTCATTTGCGAAGACGATATTCAATTTAAAGACCCTGATTTGTTAAAGCAAAATTTGGAAAAGTTCAATCAAAACACGAAATTAAACTGGGATGTATTAATTATAGGAGGAAATAACGCACGTCCATATCAAATTGTAGAGGAGTATTGCTCTCGTGTATTTTATTGTCGCACTACAACTGGATATATAGTAAAGAAACATATGTACGACATCTTGCTTGATAATTTCAACGAAAGTGTATCTAAATTAACTCAAGATTCCTCAAAAGAATCTGTTAAGAAAAATGCCATAGATATGTACTGGCAGCGATTACAATATCAGCATTTTTGGTATATGATTACACCTCCAACCGTGACTCAATATACCAGTTATAGTGATATTGAAAATACTACTCGTGATACTGAAAACCTATTATTAGATATGAAAAAGGAATGGTGTATGCCGCAACATCTAATTCCGACTAATAAGTAAGGCGTAAAAAGTTAGATAATACCGATTTGTTTTTTTCTTCATATTCCATATTTTTTAAATTAGATGAATACTCCTTCTTCATCATTTTTTCTCGGTACAATTGGTCTTGTTGGGCTAACATACGTTCAGCTTCGGGTTTAGATAATGGGGCGGTAGATTGTTGTCCTCGTTCTCGCACAAAATGATCTACTGACGAATATTTTGTGACATTTTGATAATCACGTTCGCTTACTGAGAATACAGTTTCATCCTTATGGACTTTTCGTAAATCATCAAATTTTAATTTACTAAATGGGTCACTTGTAACATAAGTATCATCTTCATCATTATCTTCATAAAAATTCGAGGTTGATGCCCGGTTAGATATAATGTTTTCAACCCCACGATATTTTACTAAACCCGTTTGTTGGTCTTTAATTGAGTTGAATATTTTTCCCATATTGCTTGAATTGACGGTTTCATTAGTCGTATATGCCGGGTCGTCGTTTTTAAACCATTCGTTTTTACTTTCGTCAACTTTGGTAGCCATATTTTTTTCGAACAAGTCATTGAATTTGTCTTGAAATTCGGTTTTTGACATATCATTGATAACAGAAGAAACCTTTTTGACAGTTCTATTATCATCTTCATTATTTGTATGCGGGGTGTATGCGGTATTATTTGGAGTCATTTTTTGATTTTGTTTATTTTGATTATCATAAAAGCGAACTACAACATCAAATGCCTTTTTATAAAATAGAAAATATTTTGAATCTAATTTTGATTTGTCCGGATGTGTCCTCAATACCACTTTCTTTGCGCGTTTAAGATCTTCTTGGGAAATATTATACGTTAAATCAAATAACCCAAGAAGGTCTTCTAATGAATACATATGAATATTTAGATTATGTTCGTTTAATGACATCGAATTACTATACTATACCCACTAATATTCTTTCAATATTTTTTACGAAATACATATAGAAATAATGTGGTTAGTATTCATATAATATGACACTTCCGCTTATTACTGAAATTAAGTCTCGTAATGATTATATGGAACTGATTCAAAACAATCCTGGGTTATTTATTGTTAAATTTGGGGCTGAATGGTGTGCCCCATGTAAAAAGATAGAAAGTGATGTAATGGATAAATTTAATAAGATGCCAGATAACGTCCAATGTGCGGTTGTTGATATTGACAATGACTTCGATGTGTTTGCTTTCTTGAAAACAAAAAAGATGTTCGCGGGAATTCCTGCTATTTTATGTTATCACAAAGATAATGACAGTTACATTCCAGATGAGATTCATAATAATTCAAATAAAGATGAATTGGCTGAATTTTTTATACGGTGCGAGGAACTACTTTGATTTTCCCATCTTCTAAAAATGATTCATATATTGATGTTAGCTTATATTTGGGATGTGTAAAATCATATACGTAATTCCAGAAATTTAAAACTTGCGGATTTGAAAGAGTAAGTTGATAATTTTTATTAGTACCCATTGTTTTCATTGTGTCGGATAAGAGATTTAACGAGCTATATGCACCCCGATATATTTTGAAATATTTATATTTATATATGAAATTATATAAATTTGCGTTGTAACCAAACCATTCATAAAAACTTTCAATATAATCTTTATACAAAGGATTTATTAATATGGCATATATATTATTTGGTATCTCATCTAGACATTGTTGTTCCGCCGGGGTTACTTGATATTTGAATTTTACAAAATTACAAATTACCATATTTGATGGTGCACAATTTATTTGCCTTGCTATATTTATAATATATGGAATAAATTTACGAATAAAACTACCGTTACAATATTGGTTACATAAAATGATGTGTGTATCAGTTGTGCGGTGTGACTTAATACGGTCACAACAACGTTCAAAATCTGCTTGAGAAAACACATCAAATACTATAACTAATTGTGAACCATTATTTAATCTAAAATACGATGGTATAATTTGGAAAATACCATTATTATTATGATTGGTAAAATTATCATCCTCATTTATTTTCCCTCCGATTGATATGTATATGTCCTGTATATCATACATATCAATTATATTCTTTATTAGTTGCCTACATTCGTGTGGTTCTGATAAATGTACTTGATTATGTATAGACATGTAAACTGCCTATATATAATTATTTGCGACCGCGGGTCTTGTTTACTTTCTTATTTTTGTTATTCGTTTTTGTTTTCTTTTTCTTCAATTTTCCGCCAGAAGAACCAGATTGCGGTTGTTGTGCTTGTTCTACTTCAATGGGTTCAGCTTCAATGGGTTCAGCTTCAATGGGTTCGGCTTCAATGGGTTCAGCTTCAATGAGTTCGGCTTCAATGGGTTCAGCTTCAATGAGTTCGGCTTCAATCGGTTCGGCTTCAATCGGTTCATTAAATGTAGTATCTATACTTGGAAGCATATTTATTGCTGAATCGTCTTCTTTACTTGAAGAATCCATAACTGTTACATATGCTAATACTGATGCGGTAATAGTAACGTATATGTAATGGGTCCATGATATACTAGTTTTGTTCATTTTTTGGTTTATAGTTATATAATTGCGACATTTTTATATGCCTAAATACATTTTCTCTATTCGAACCCCAATCTTGCTCGCGCCAATACAAATCTATCAGTCCATGCCTTTTTTTCCTTAACAGAGACAGTTGATTTCATGTGTCTCTCATATTGTTCGGGGCTGTCATAGTATAGGCAAAATGAACCATTGCCTACGTAACCACTTGTGTCTTTAACCTTAAAGAAAAGTTCTTCGTCGAGTGAACCGACAAAATAGTTGGAATATTTATTTCCAGTAATTGCATCGCGAATCATAGTTCCGGGGATAAATGAAGTAGAGTATACCTCGGTCTTAGTTTTAATACCATCGTGAGCTCTTACAATACGGTGGTATCCAGGGTCAAGCATTTTGACCTCATCATATTTCCATCCTTTACGAGTCATTCTTCCTACCTGTTTCTCAGGTACCTTTTCGGAAAGGTCATCCGTGACAACCGAACAGTTATCATTGTCAAGTTGACGCATGTAGGCGTTATCATCGTCGTGAAGTGAGCGGGTTGAGTTGTTGTCGTAATCGGACATTTAGAAAATAGTAGTGTCTATAGTAACGTGTGTTATAATGACTTTACTAACAATATCTTTATGTAGTTTTACAAGTTTATTTTCACAAGATAATATCAATTTATATTGTATACAATGATATCAATAAAACCAGAAATAGACAACATAATAAATGATAAATTCATGAAAAAAATACAAACAACGTCAACAATATACGATGTAACCCCACCATCTATATACAATAATGTAACTGAACGTAAACTATCCATAACTAGTCATGATATGGAGCCGGTTGGATATAAATATTTAAACGACGACCCATTAAATAAGATAATTGATATTGGACCGGATACTGAATTTCATTACATATTATATGATATTATAGATGATAGTGATAAACCATATGTTAAATTCTTAATGAATAATAATAATAATATAATAAACTTTCCAAATGAAAATGCGATGATAGAGAACAATGACAATGATAGTAGTAGTAGTTCGGATAGTGAAACTGATGATATAATACCATTTATAGAGGATGACGAAGAAGATGAAAATGATTTGTTTAATATATCATCAGATAACGATGAATATGACGAAGAAACCGTTCTTCCCGAACAATGTTCTCAATATCTAAAAAATAATTTTGGTATTACATATGATAATTCAATTGAATATTATAAAGGCTATGTGAATGAAGGAAGTAAAGTATATATATTCATAGATACGTCTGTTATTGATATTGAAATCTCTGAAAATAAAGAATATTCATGGGTAATTGTAGATGAAATCATAAACAAAAAATCGTCAAACAACATACCTATATGTAATATTGTTATTGATATATTCTCTAATAACCCAGACATTAAAAATATATATAACGAGAACAATGACATAATAGAATACCCAATATGTGTGTATATATGCGATAAATCAGACGATAACTATAATAATATCGAAACTACAGGAAGCTTACATACGTCATTAATATCTGATAAAATATCTCATCCTATATTTGGTAATATTACAATGTTCTCAACAAACCATATTTTAAATGATAATATATATGAGAGATATGGTTTATTTACTAGCGATGCTAATTATATACTGCATACAAATTTTACAAAATCTGAAGTAGAATATATTACTGACAAATCTTGTATTAGGTTCTCCTATAATAATATAGAATGTTGGTCGGTAAAGGACAATAATTTATTTTCACATATCTAATATATTTTATGTTAACTTATATTAGATATTACTTCATGTATCCAGCTAAGAATTTTTCCAGCACATTTTTATCAATATTATCCTTGAAATTATTCATAATGTCTTCTTCTAATGGTTTTCTTGCGTAAACTTCTTCGTATCCATTAATATATTGAATAATTGTTTCAACGTGTAAGTTATATTTATCTTCTTCTTCGCGTATTCTTCTTGCTGTTTCTTGTATTTCTAATAGTTTATTATTTTCTTGTTCCATTTTAATGTCTTCGTGTCGTATTAATTCATTCGTTCTTTCAGCTAACAAACGTTGTTGTTCCAAGATGAAATTGTCCCTTTCTCTAACCGCTTCAGTGGCTTCGTTATCAAACACAGAAGAATTGTTAATATCTTTGTACCATTGATTACGTGTTTCTTCAGCGCTAACAATCGTATCACATATATCTGGCTTCTTTACTTTATCAAATCCAGGCTTGTTTTTGAATTTATGTTTGAATTCGTTAACGACATGATTTTCAATAGACGGGCTGGTTTCCATCAATCTATCAAATTCAAGACGACACGCTTTTATAAAATGCCCCGCTTTGTCACGTTCTTCTGGTTTTTTTGCTAACTCAATACGAACATTTCGTGCGAACTTATCCCACGCTATAGCTGACACGCGATGTGCTTCATTTTTTTCTGATACCTTTAAATATTGTTGAATTGTGGTTAAAATACCTACTAAAATATTGATACTACCAATTATTGCAGGTGCGTAATCTTTAATATTTGGTGGGAATGTTTCTTGTGCGAAAGAGGCGGTACCTGTAATTGTAGATAAAATGATAGCTGGGATAGTAAACCAAGCTTGTTGACTGGCGAGTTTAGTATGACTTCTAAAATTTAACCATTTATAACATTGTGCTATATCACACCATTCTACTAATATTGTCTCGTTATCTGGAGACCATACAATTTTATCATCCATAGGATTTCCCCTTCCACGTATACTTTGTTTTTCTTCATTCACATCTAAACTTTTATTTTCAATTGTTTTTTCACCAGTTGCGTCCATATCAAAAATGTGCTATACATTTACACAATATTCTATTTTGTAATTACAAAATTACGAGAACTATTCTACAATATATTTTGTCTCATCTGTATTCTCTGGAACTAATGTTATATTTACAGTATTATTTTCAGTAGCATCATTTTCAGTAGCATCATTTTCAGTAGCATCATTTTCAGTAGCATCATTTTCAGTAGCATCATTTTCAGTAGCATCATTTTCAGTTGTATTAAATTGTTGTATAGAAACAGAGGAGCTTTCGTCTACAGGTTCTATCATTGTGATAGTAGGAGGTTCATCGTATTCATTATAATCAAACTTACGAAGAGCATCTGCTTCTTCAACATCATCTACAGAATACGCATGATTTCCATTAACATTATCTTCAATTTCATTGTCAAATTCTCTAAGACGAGTTAATAATGTCTTTAAATGTTTCGTCTGAGATATGTGAAAGAACGATAAATAATTAACGTATAACGATATTTGTTGCTTTAACACACAATTTTCGTGTTCTAATGTATTAAGTAAATTCGAAATAGAGAACCCAATGCGTGTTTTACTGTTATAATTTGTTATTTTTCCTTGATTTACTTCATAACATTCATATAAAAAATTTATATATTTCATAATGTCTTCGTGTATATGTTTAATGTCATCTAAATTATATTCTTGGAATGGGTCTAAATCCTTATATGGAGGGAATGTGTAAAACTCTATTTTGCCGGCACCCAAGTCATCACTATTATCCTTAATATAATTAACGATAAGTGTATATAATTTATAATAGTCACAATACATCCTATTATTTAATAATATGCGGAATCGGTCTATGTTTTCTAATTCAACTGAAAATAATTTATATTGGAAAAAAAAGGAGTCTAAACTGAAGAGTAAAGCCTTTTTAGTTGTGTTTTTAGAGAGTTCTCCGTAGATTGTTTTCAAATCCATTATTTTTGTACTTATTTGTGTTTTTATTTTAGTTACGTCATTGCGTAATAATAATATATTATGAAAAGTGGATTTTAACTTTTCAAGATTATGAGATAAATTATTTGCCATGGTATATACTTTCATGACATAAAAAGTTAATTATATTATGACGACGAATATGTGAATCCTCAAATATTCTAACATAAGAAATCAACAGCCCGTTCATTCAATAAGTCAAATGAAGTTTCCCACATATTATATGGTTTATATTTACTTTCAGAATACGGGTTGTTATTCTCTTTGTTGTCGTTCTTATCAGATAGCGTGATATATCTAAAGAATGGAACATTTTTGATGTCGGGTAAATTAACTCGTTTATTTCTATCTACATGATGCTTAACTTCCCAATATTGAGCTGCCTCTTCGTCATATAGTAGTCGTATCATTCCATATTCACGCACATTACTTTTAAATTTAGTAGCTTGTTGAGTAGCATATAATTTAATACTAATGAAAGCGTAATAGTATCTATTATTATTTTCATTTATTTTGTACTTCATATCTATGTCAGTTACATCCCCTATATCCATACGACGAAATACCGACAATATTTCTGATTTGGTAACCGAGCCAAGAATGCGAGGAATATAAATTTGGATAGTAGACATATTTGTTCTAATATTATTTTAACCATATTCCATAATTATTTAGTTTTTCAATTTTATGGTGAAAAATTGAAAGTATGAAAAATAAAAGAAAAGGTAATAATATAATATATACAAACATAAGTGATATGTCATCCAATACAAGCACACCTGATACTATAGATAAAAGCATTACTATTTCAAAACCAGAATTAGTAGAAACATATTCGTGTCCGGTTGAAATAACTTCATACACAAACACAACTAAAGACACTTGCATAAACTTAGCACATATTTCTCGTCCAGTTCTTCGTAGAAGCAACGAAAATACACACGTGCGTGGAAATCATACGGGGATTACAAAAAGTAAGGATTCAACAATAGATATATTGGAAGAATACTTTCTACGAGAACATAAATAATTTACACAAAAAGAAGTTAAACAGATTTTCCGCATATTATAAATATACATACGATACGATGGAATCCGTAGAAGTGCCTACAAATTTTGTTACAGTAATTAATGATTTTGCTAATGATTTATCAACAACGTTTCCGGAATACGCCAATAAATGGTCTAATTTAACCAATGATATAGAAGGTCACTCCAAAGATGAGTTATATAAGCACTGTATGGAAGTATATCCAGAACGTTTTTTTGATATCTTATACCAAAACGCAGATATTTTTTCAGATAAACAAGACACGAATGTAAATTTTTTACCAGATGTAGATTTTAAAATTCTTTATAATTCCGAGGGAGTTACTGAAAATATTCGTAAGACAATATGGAAATACTTACAATTGGTTTTATTTACAGTAGTAGGTAGCGTAAAGGATAAGAGTAAATTTGGCGATTCTATGAATATGTTTGAAGGGATAGATGAAAATGATTTACAGGCAAAACTAGGCGAGACTATGGAAGGCCTTACTGATTTTTTCAAAGATATGGGTAAAAATGAAAGTTCCGAAAGTTCCGATTCTACCGAACAAGAACAACCGTCACCGTTTAATATGAATGGTATGCCTAATATGGAAAACATGCAGGAGCATTTACATACACTATTTAATGGCAAGATAGGTTCACTTGCTAAAGAAATGGCAGAAGAAATTTCCGGAGACTTTACTGAGTTACTTGGAGATAATGCTGAAAATGCGAATCCTCAAGATATTATGAAGAAGCTTATGAAGAACCCTACTAAAATAATGGGGCTAATGAAGTCTGTAACCGGTAAGTTAGACGCAAAAATGAAAAATGGAGAAATTTCTCGTGAAGAACTGATGAAAGAGGCAGGTGATCTCCTTGGCAAAATGAAAGAATCCACTGGAGGGGCTGAAATGTCAGAGATGTTTGCTAAAATGGCAAAAAGTATGGGTGGTATGGGTAAAAATATGAAAATGGATACAAATGCTATTGACCGTATGGTAAAATCCACAAAACTAAAGGAAGACATGATGAATCGCCATTCGGTCAAGAAAGAACAAATGCTAGAAAAGGCAAGAGAAGAAGCTGCGTTGGTCCAACAACGAATAGACGCACAAGAAAAATTAATGGCAAAGTTCTCTTTAGAACAAAAAGATGGAAATAATATGGTATTCAAATTTGATGGAGGTTCTTCGCAAGGAAAGTCGTTTATTCATCCAGACTTATTGAAAGATATAGAAGCTGACGAATTGAAGAAAACAACAACTACTGACAAACCTAAGAAGAAGAAGAAGAAAGGCAAGAAGTAATTCGTAAATATTCTTATCTGTGTATAGTTTAATTAAATGGGACTTTTTAAGTACGTCAAATTAAACGTTTTTATAATTAGTTTAGCGTTCGGATTATTTGCGGTATATATCACTATGCCAGATACACGTAAAATTTATGTTTATCCTACCCCTGAAAACATAGATGTGCTGCAATATAAAGATAAAACTGATACGTGTTTCCAATTTAAACAAAATGAGGTAGATTGTCCCAAAAATGACAATGAAATAGCCAAGATACCCGTTCAAAGCTAATCATTTTATTTTACATAATTATGAATACGTATGTAAAATAGACCAAAAACACAGAAGATAACCAAGTATAAGATATTGAAGAATTATTTATATGAACGTAATGTATATTATGAATTTACAGCGTTTACTACACACTGAACTAGGGCAAACCTTTATCTCAATATTGCTTGGTTTGGGACTTGCTACTTTATTTAGAAAGGCGTGTACTGATAAAAATTGTCTAAAATTTAATGGACCAATTATTAGTGAAATTGAGGACAAAGTGTTTAAACACGATAATAAATGTTATAAATACACAACAACTTCTTCAAAATGTGATAAAACAAAACGCATTATTAACATTTCCGATAAACCACAAGTAACTGAATAATCAAATATATTTAGAATCATTCGTAAAACTATACAATCTTACTTATATCATATTGTATAGTAATGGAGAATACCACCACCCGAATTTCAGATTTGCCAGACCCTAATTCGCAACATATGCAACAACAACAACGCCCTATGAATCAACAACAATCAACAAAATCCTCGGAATTACCCAATAATTATACTCCTATTAACGTCCACCCAAACCCATATGGTGTATCCGACCAAAATCCTATAATGTCACCACCCGAGCAACCTATCAGTCCTCAACAAGAAAGTTTTTCTAACAATTCCGCTACTCAACAAGTTCCTCAATATTTAAGTGAAGAACAACGCGAAATGATAATGCCGTCACAACAACAGCGTCTACCATCTCGTCATATACAACACGATACTACACAATACGCCCAAGATGAACAAATCCAACCTAATTACATACCAAAAGAAAGAGTCAGTAATGATTATGTTAGAGAATATGAAGAATTTACTGATAAACATATTCAAAAACACGAAAGAGAAAATGACCGCAATCAACAAATAGATGATATTTTGAGTGATTTACAAGTCCCCATTTTCGTCAGTATATTATACTTTTTATTTCAACTTCCCATTATAAATGCATATATATTCAAACGGTTTTCGTTTTTATCCATTTATAATGATGATGGTAATTTTAATTTTTACGGATTAGTGTTTAAAAGTTGGATTTTTGGTAGCATATACTACACAATCACCAAATTTACTAACTTCCTAATTAGTCTATAATCCTAATATTTTCAATAATTTATTACTATTATCAGTTTTCGTTTTCTTTTTCACGGTTTTAGATGTTTGTTTTTGTGTTTTTTTCTTATCAACATCAGCTTTCACTTTCTTTTCGCAAGGAGTATATTTTAAAAACCACTCTTGGTACTCTGGTGATGTTTGTTTATTCTTCAACTCCTTAAATTTTTGGGTTTTTTCAGACCGAATATCTTCTATGGTTGTTTGTTTACCATAACATTGGTTCGTGAAACGCTTTAAAATGCCTCGTTGTTTTAATTTATTTTTTTCTTGAATACGAAACAAATATTTTGCCATACACAATAGTCTTACGTCGTGTAATTTTTTATCACCATAAATGAAGCTCAAATATAAACTCATTATTGTATCAATTGTAGCGATTTTTACAACTCTATCTTGAATGGTGAGTTCATTATAACTATGACAAGCAATAGGTTTGTGTATTATAGCTACAATATCGTGTTTTCCTACTGAAACTTCTATATTCTCAGGTATTACTTCACCAATCGCATCATTTCGTTTTATTTTAACATTTTTTACTCCATCGTCTTCTAATTGTTCTTTTAATATTAATGCGGTTTTCTCTATATCTTCAGCTAGAACATCGAAATCAGGTATTTTCTGTAATTCGTGTTTATCGCCATTCTTCATTTTTTTTGAATATAATCCACTCGCATATCCGCCGAAAAATACAACACCTTCATCTATAAAAACATCTCTAGTAGTTAAATATATTTGTTCTTGTTCTGACATATCCAGCTCCATTTTTCTTTGAAAATCTACGTCGTCACAATCAGATGCGGTTAATGGATAATATTTGTTTAATAAATTTAAACGCTCTAATACCTTCTCCCATCGAGATACATCCCCGTTAGGTCTAGATAATTCCAAATACATTGACATACGCAAATAATTAGGAGGGGTATAATGAATACCAGACCGTTTTATAGAATCACGTTTAATTGCGTCGAATAATTGGTTGGGTAATTGAGTTATATCAGCAATGGGAATAAAATTTACAAATACTTTATATGTTCCATAATGGACACCAGCTTTTGCTTCAACATTAGTGTATTCATTATCATAGTATATATCAGCTAACTCTTTGGCATCATTCATTGCGTTTGATGAAAAGAAATCATAATCAGGTATTTCTGCCTCTTTATCGTAAAAACGTGCTTCTTCGGGTAAGATGTTATTAATAGCAGTACCACCATAACAGACTAATTTTTTTTTCATAATAAATTCTTCAACTATTTTTATCATTTTTTGGACGTCTTCATCACTGACAATTCTTTTACCCGATGCTTTTTTATTTTCTTTGATAGCACTTCGTAATACAGCCATTTCGCATTCTTGAAATGTCATTTTATTCGTGCATTCAGCTGGATAAAATGTCTTTTTTGATTTTTGTTACTTATTCTTATTGTATTTACCCATTAGTATATACAATAATTACACATTATTTTACTGCATTTAATTTTTTTTCAGATAGTCTATAGTATATGCTAAAGGAATTATACCACCTTTATTATCATCAAACATCCGTTCATATTTTTCTAATTCATCATCTTTTGAATAGAATTTATATAATACAAACTGTGCTCCATAATTCAATACAAAATCATCGATATCTGGATTTTTCGTATTATTATTAATGGTGTCTGGTATAACTAATCTCATATTTTTCGTGCTCGTACACAATCCGCATTTATCTTCCACCCGCACGTGGTCGTAACTTAAATTCAATAATTCTGTGTATCTATGTAAAAATAGGTCATCTGAACCACTCTCTAAATTCACAAGATTAGATAAATTGTAGCATTTTTTTTCATTTGTATTGCATATCGAGTTTTGTTTATAATTTCGGTCAAGTGTTTTGTCAACAATAATCACGATTTTTCCGTGTAAGTCTGACATTTTTGTTTGTTTAGTAACTTCACCTGTATATAATTTGGATTTCATAGTTGAATCAATTGCCTTTGATATTAAACGGTAAAGTCTTGTATCATCTTCTTCTGATTTGATTCTTAAATGGATAAATAGTGGGTCATTTACATTGGGTGTTGGTTGAACGAAAGCAGATGTAGTTAACATACTAAAGACATTATTCAACAATAATGTATTGGTTGTATCAATTGTTTCTAGATTTTTATCATTTGTGTATGTAATCATTGGTGCGTCATCAATCAACATTACTTCAAAATCCAATAAACGGACTCCTCTTTTTAATAAATATTTAACCATATCTATATTTACATATTCTCCAGTAACCGCACTATTATAAGATGATTTGATAACGTAGTCTTTCAATACAGGGGTTTCTTTGTTCTCGGATGAAATGTAAAAGTCATCAGGAGGTAATGATACAATGCTTGTTGGTTCTGAATCTATTAAACTATTATATTCACCTTCAGCGGTCCCAAATAAATCAAATCCTTCTATCGTATTACATTTACATTCGGGATTCTTACATCTAGATTTACATTTTAGTGATTTACATTGTAATTTGTTAACTATCCTTGATATCATATTACGTTTCCATATAAAACGGTACACTACATATACGAATATACAAATACTTAGTAATAACAATATACCTTGGGTTTTATTCATTCTTGAGATTTATATATATATTGAAGATTTAATATATAATCACTAACAAATATAATAGTAATTATATATAAACTTATAATAATGGCTGGTGGATTACTAAACATTGCTGCCGTAGGAAATGCTAATTTATTTTTAACAGGAAATCCAAGTAAAACATTCTTTAAAGTAACTTATTGTAAATATAGTAATTTTGGACTTCAAAAATTTCGTATTGATTATAATGGGGCAAGAGATTTGCGTTTAACAGAACCATCTACCTTTCAATTTAAGATACCAAGACACGCTGAATTATTAATGGATACATACATAGTAGTTACATTACCAGATATATGGAGCCCTATACATCATCCATTACCTAAACCAATACTTTCACAAGAAGGACCAAATACTATTCCGGACTTAGTCGATGGTAATGACACTGGGTGCCGATGGGCTCCTTATGATTTTAGATGGATTGAAAACATTGGAGCATCCATGATTCAAGAAATCGAAATTACAAGCGGGGCAGTGACTATTCAAAAATATACTGGCGAATATCTTTCTATGATGGTTGAGCGTGATTTTAATGCTGATAAAAAGGAGTTATTTAACAAGATGACTGGAAATGTCCCGGAATTGAATGACCCAGCCAATTGTAATGGACGTATTAATTCATATCCGTCCTCTATTTATACACAAAATGCTGCGGGTTCCGAACCATCCATCCGGGGAAGAAATCTATATATACCTATTAATACTTGGTTTACGTTGAATAGTTCGTGTGCGTTTCCCCTAATAGCTCTTCAATATCAAGAACTTCATATTAATGTTACATTTAGACCTATACAAGACTTAATTCAAGTCCGTGATGTATTTGATTCAAGAAATAATTTCCCATATATAAAGCCTAATTTTGGTGAGTCTCGTTTTCAAATGTATCGTTTTTTACAAACACCTCCCTCATTAGAAATATCTGCCGAAAACTATCAAAATACACTTTCTTCGTGGAACGCAGACATTCATTTAATGTCAACATACTGCTTTCTTTCCAAAGAAGAAGCAGAATTATTTGCTAGAAAAGACCAAGTCTATTTGGTTAAAGATGTATTCACACATACATTTGAAAATATCACCGGAACACGGAAAGTTAAATTACAATCACCTCCAGGTATGGTTTCGAGTTGGATGTGGAACTTACAGCGTAATGATGTGAATTTGCGAAATGAATGGAATAATTACACAAATTGGCCGTATAAAATGTTGCCCGTGGGTAGTGTACCATATACTAATACGAACACTCAAGGCGCATTTCCAAATGTAGACCCGGTTGATTTACTTGTCACTGGATATTTAACTACAGGTAATTTTGCTGTAGAGAATAGAAAAGAAATACTCGAAACAATGGGTATACAACTAGATGGTAGTTACCGTGAAAATATGTTAACTCGTGGTATTTATGATTATATTGAAAAATATACACGAACAAAGGGTTCTGCTAAGGACGGAATTTATTGTTATAATTTTTGTTTAGATACAAGTCCATTTGAGTATCAACCTTCCGGAGCAATTAATTTAAGTAAGTTTAAAAATATTGAATTAGACATTACAACATATGTCCCTCCAATTGATAATATTAATTCAAGTTTTGATGTTCTTTGTGATGGTGAAGGGAACCCAATCGGTTTTCGTAAAGAAAATTGGAGATTGTATGATTACAATTACAATATGACGTTATATGAAGAGAGATACAATGTATTATCATTCATAGGTGGTTCTTGTGGTATGTTACATTCAAGATAATTCATTTATTGCGTGTTATTTTCATTTTATTAAGATTTATATAGTATAACATATAACTGTATACTATATAAATGAAAGAACAACAAAATAGTAATAAAGTATTTAGTGATGCCAATAAAGATATGGAAACCGCTAACTTTCAAACCGAACATATGAAGAATAAAATAAAGAATGTGAAGAAAAGAAAAAAATTATTAAACATTCAAAATATCGAACCATTAGTCAATATTCATGAAAAAACGAACACACAACCATCGCAATCTAACCAAAAAGAAGGGTTTACGTTTCGGGATGATGACTGGACTGGTAATGATAACATTTACGAAGGAGGAAACAAGTCTTCTACTTCAGAATCACGTTCATTCGCTCAACTAATTGAAGACGCATATAAAAAAATGACCGATGGGTATGATAAAATGATATTCAACTTTACAAAAGCAGCAAGTAGTAACGGTAAACATATTAATTCTGACAAAGGGCATCTAAAAAAATATATTAATTGGATGTTAGCAATAATAGTTGCATCTATCGGTGTATATAATTGGTGCTTTATTATGTTTTATAGAAATGAA
>Ga0115561_1001052_pt1 | contig 19897 bp, 18 predicted proteins | sample COGITO_mtgs_1105_4_FD_87201 | JGI IMG/M metagenome (GOLD analysis project Ga0115561, IMG submission 87201) | Pelagic marine microbial communities from North Sea - COGITO_mtgs_110512 | ecosystem: Environmental > Aquatic > Marine > Epipelagic | place: Germany:Helgoland, sampling site Kabeltonne...
ATTATATATATTATAAAAAGAAAAAATATTTATTACTAAATATATCCAAACGCATATTTTATTTAATGTTTTTTTTTTTAAATTTTCAATTTTAAAAAAAAACATTAAATAAAATATAATAAAAATTATATTTTTTTATTTTTATTATTTTTATTTTTATTTTTATTATTTTTATTTTTATTATTTTATTTTTTTTATTTTTATTTTTATTTTTTTATTATTTTATTTTTATTTTTTTTATTTTTATTATTTTTATTTTTATTTTTTTATTTTTATTATTTTTTTATTTTTATATTGTATAAATGAAATCAAATTTATATAAAAAACAAATTATTATGTTTATTGTGATGGTAATAGTTGGAATGTTATTTAATCCTATGAACATTTTAGCATATAGTTTTTCAGACTTATATCTATCACAGACACTGTTCTATGGTGGTTTATTAATGGCATCAAATATGATTTGGGCACATGAGATTGTTCATTATTTATCTATGGGGCATTTTAACTCGTTAGTTTTCTCTGTTGGAATTATTTTTTCTATTTGTGCAACAATGCTATTGCGACAACAATTATACGTGAATGAAAATCAATGGTTGAGAAGAATGATACCGCATCATTCTACAGCTTTAACAACTACCGAAAAATTATTAAAAAATGAAAACAATTTTAAATATAATCCACCATTATTCAGGTTGGCTAAAGAAATAGTATTGGGTCAAAAAAGGGAAATACTATTGATGAAATCTCTTTTACAGTGATGTTACCATTAATGATTTGGGAAAAATTTCCCAAAAATCATTATAAATTGATTTCACTTTTAATATTTAATAAAACAAATATAAAAAAATATATATTAAATTAAACACAATGTCCAAAACCGAAGATTTAAAACAAAAATATCAAAAAAAAACCGATATTGAGCATATTAAAGATGCACCAGATACATACATTGGTAGTATTGAACCGGATGAAGAAAGAGGTTGGTTACTAAACGACGATAAAATGATTCATTCAACATACCATTGGGTTCCTGGGTTATATAAATGTTTTGACGAAGGTATTGTGAATGCTCGCGACCATTATGTTAGATTAAATGGAAAGAAAAAAAGTAAAAAAATAATTCCTGTTAAAAATATTGAAATTACTGTAGATAAAGAGACAGGTGTTATTACAATGTTAAATGATGGAAATGGCATTGACGTTGAAAAACATCCAGAACATAAACTATGGATTCCGGAAATGATTTTCGGTCATTTGAGAACCGGCACAAATTATGATAAAAAGGCAAAGAAAATTGTTGGTGGAAAGAACGGTTTCGGGTTTAAGTTAGTATTGATTTATGCTAAATGGGGTGAGATTGAAACAGTAGACCATATTAGAAAAAAGAAATACACGCAGAGGTTTGAAGATAATTTGGGAAAAATTTGCAAACCAAAAGTTACATCAACAGATTTAAAACCATACACAAAAGTATCTTGGTTGCCAGATTACGAAAGATTTGGTTTAAAAGGATTAACCGATGATATGTTTCAACTTTTTAAAAAGAGAACCTGGGATATTGCTGCAGTGACAGATAAGACAATTAGAGTAAAATTTAATAATAAAGTCGTTCCAATTAAAACGTTTGAAGGATACATTGATAGATATATTGGAAACAAGGAAGAAACTACGAGATTATATGAAAAAGTCAATGATAGATGGGAATATGCTGTATGCATCAGTCCATTAGATGAATACACGCAAGTATCATATGTTAATGGTATTAATACAAAGAAAGGAGGGAAGCATGTTGATTATGTTATGAATCAAATTGTCAAGAAAATGCTTGTATATATTGAAAAAAAGAAAAAGATAAAAGTTAAACCTATTACAATTAAAGAGCAATTAATGCTATTTTTGAATTGTATTATTGAAAATCCAGCATTTGATAGTCAAACAAAAGAATGCGTAAATACACCAGTTGCAAAATTTGGTTCTAAATGTGAGGTAAGTGACAAGTTTATTGAAAAACTGGCGAAAATGGGTGTGATGGAATCAGCCATAGCATTAAACGAGGTGAAAGCGAATAAAGCAGCAAAAAAAAACGATGGAAAAAAAACATCAAGTATCAGAGGTATTCCAAAATTAATGGATGCAAACAAGGCAGGAACACCAGAAAGTAATAAATGCACATTAATTTTATGTGAAGGAGATTCAGCCAAAGCTGGTATTGTATCAGGATTAAGCAAAGAAGATAGAAATTGGTTTGGAGTTTTCCCATTGAAAGGAAAGTTATTGAACACTAAAGATATTTCACAATTAAAAATTAATGCAAATGCAGAAATTACGAGTATCAAAAAAATCGTGGGATTGGTGACGGGCAAACAGTATACTAAAGACCTAATCCAAACGAACTTAAGATATGGAAAAGTATTATTTATGACAGACCAGGATTTGGATGGGTCACATATTAAAGGTTTATGTATTAATATGTTTCATTCACAATGGAAAGAGTTGATTGAAATCGACAATTTTCTTGGATTTATGAATACCCCAATTTTAAAAGCAAAGAAAGGTAAAAAAGAATTAGATTTCTATAATGAGAGTAAATATGAATCATGGAAAAAAAATAATAATGATGGTAAGGGTTGGAAGATTAAATATTTTAAGGGTTTGGGTACTAGTTCTTCAAAAGAATTTAAACAATATTTCAAAAATAAAAAAATGGTAACATTTAAATTTAGTGAAAATTGTAGTGATTCAATTGATAAAGTATTTAACAAACATAGAGCAGATGATAGAAAAAAATGGTTAGGAAATTATAACAAAGACGAGGTATTAAATGCAGAAACGAAAAATATTACATATGAAGATTTTGTGGATAAAGAAATGAAACATTTTTCAAAATATGACTGTGATAGGTCTATTCCAAACATGATGGATGGATTAAAAATTAGCACGAGAAAAATTTTGTATTCTTGTTTTAAAAGAAATCTAACAAATGAAATAAAGGTTGCACAATTATCAGGATATGTGAGCGAACATTCTGGATATCATCACGGCGAGATGAGTTTAATTAAGGGTATTATTGGAATGGCACAGGAGTATGTTGGTTCAAATAATATTAATGTTTTAATGCCAAATGGTCAGTTTGGAACAAGATTGATGGGTGGTAAAGACCATGCTAGTGAAAGATATATTTTTACAGCATTGAACCCATTGACAAAATATATTTTTAGAGAAGAAGATAAAGCGATTTTAAATTACAACGACGATGATGGATTAAAGGTGGAGCCAGAATTTTATTTACCGATTGTGCCATTTTCATTAGTAAATGGCGGAAAAGGAATTGGAACAGGATTTAGTTATGAAGGGACATCTTATAATTTGGCAGAAATTATTAAATATATAGAAAATAAAATCGATGGTGTAGAGAAAAATATTGAGTTGCATCCATATTTTGAAAATTTTAATGGAAAGGTAATCAAGAATTATGGAAAACAAAGTAAATATTTAATTAAAGGGAAATACAAAGTAGTGAGTGCAGATACAATTAAGATTACGGAACTTCCAATTGGAACATGGACTACAGACTATAATGAATTTTTGGAATATTTAATGACTGAAAAGACAAAGAGTGGAAAAAAGAAGACGCCGCTTATCAAGAAAAAGATAGATATGTGTACAGATGTTCAAGTAGATTTTACATTAAAATTTTATCCGGGTGTTTTACCAAATTTGTTGTCAAAAACCCATGACGAGAATATTAACATGGTGGAAAAAACATTAAACTTAACAGTAACAAAATCTTTAACAAATATGAACTTATTTACAGAAAAAAATAGATTGAAGAAATATAAAGACGTGTATGAAATTATTAATGATTATTATAATATCAGATATTTGGGATATAATAAAAGAAAAAAATACATGTTAGGTTTGATGGAATATCAGGTGAAATTATTAACAAATAAGGCGAGGTTTATTTTGGAGCAGTGTGATGATACTATTGATTTGAGAAAGAAAAAGAAAGAGCAAGTAATTGCGTTATTGAAAGAGCGAAATTATGACGTTATGGACGAGGATGAAGAATATAAATATTTAAGAGGTATGCGTATCGAACAGGTAGAAGAAGAAAATGTTGCAAAATTATTAAAAGATAAGGATGAAAAAATGGCGGAATATGATATTTTAAAGAAAACAACGTTGAAAGAAATGTGGAAAAAAGAATTAAATGAATTGAATTGTGAGTTTGAAAAATATCAAAGAGCCAGAAGAATGCGACAATATGGTAAAAAGGGTAAAAAATAAAAGTTTAAAAAGTTTGCTTAAAAGAATTAAATAATGTAATTAAAGAATAAAATTTATTATTTAATAAATGAATAAATTTTTTATTAACTCATATAAAAAAAACAATAGAATAATTGGAAATATATTTTTAAAGGATATTTTACGGCATAAAATAATGATTCCAAATGAACAGAGAATACGGGATGATGATAAGGTAAAAGAAATAGTAGAACTACAAGATTTATATAAGAAGAAGTGTGGACATTTTAATTTTTTAGGTTCGATAAATATTCATGAATATGATAATAAATATTATTTGGTAGATGGGCAACATCGTTTTACGGCGATGAAAAAATTAGAAAACGCAGGATATAACGATTTAAATATCGATATTGAATTGACAATGGTGGAAAATATGGAAGAATTAAAATTCAATTATGCAATGATAAATAAAAATACGGAGTTGCCGGAATTCCCAGAGGATATAGATAAAAATATTCCCGAACAAGTAGCACAATATTTTTTTATGGAATATCCCAATGTATGGACAAAAAAGAAAAGAAATATAAGACCTTTGTTAAATAAAAATAACTTTCAAGAGTCCATTGGGTATTTATTATCAAAAATAAATGAAAATTGGAAACAATCAAATAAAGGATTATGTGATGTTGAAGATTTAAAAAAAATGATATTGGAAAAAAATGAAAGAATGTCAAATTGGCAAGTGGCGGTTTATGACAAAAATATTAGAAAAATTAAAAAAACACCGGAATATTTAGAACAATGTCATAAAAATAATATCTATTTGGGTATGTATAATCATACAAATGAAGAATATGGTTATGAATGGATAAAAGAAATAGTAAAAGACTATACTGGAGAGATTTTAAAGAAAGAACCTAAAAAAAATAAAAAAAAAAAAATACAAAAAAATTTAAGAAATAAAGTATGGAATAAGTATAACGATGAGAAAAATACAATGGCGAAATGTTATTGTTGTGATGCGGAAAAATTACATATTACAAAATCATGGCATTGTGGGCATGTTATAGCTGAACATAATGGTGGCAATTTAACGGTGGAAAACTTAAGACCTATTTGTGGTAGTTGTAATTCATCGATGGGAACGCAAAATTTATATGACTATATGGCAAAATATTATCCAAATAGTAAAACACAAAAAACACAAAAAACACAAAAAACACAAAAAACACAAAAAACACAAAAAACACAAAAAACACAAGAAAAGAAACAAAAGAAAGGCTATTTTTCGTTTTTTTAAAATCATAATTTTTAAATTTTTTTTATAAAAAATTTAAAAATTAAAAAAAGGGCTTCATTTCAAGCGTATTGGAGTGATAACTCGATTTTGGCAAATCTATCGGTGTAGCCAAAACACTCACCTGATTTTTGTATTTTATGTAGCCAACTGCTTCGTTATAAACACGAGGCACTGCATATTCAGTAACAAATTTATTTAGTTCTGTTATTTGTTCTCTTATATCATAATCTAAATTTTTTGAGAATTGTAAAAACATAGCTCTCATGATAGTTTTAACAATATCTTCATCTTGGTAGCCAATTTTGAATCTACCGTTAGATTTTTGCGAAACACCAGCTAAAATAGCATTTTGTATAATAGTGATATTTGCAGCAGAGAAGAAAGTGTTGGATAAGGTAGAAGCATGAAAATTTCCTACAAGAGCATTTTTATAGTCGGTTGATTTTTTATTTTCAGGTCTTTCATATAATAAAAAACGGTCTGTATTATTATGTCCCGTGATATCTACTCTACCATTCATATACAATTAACAAAGAAAAAATAATATAGTTAAAATATATATTATGGACCAGTTTAAGAAAACAGTTTTAATGATAGCATTAACTATTTTTTTAGGAATGTTATTAATAATGGCATTAATTATAAAAAATAGTTATAAAAATCAAATTTTTCCACCCGAAGTAGCACAATGTCCTGATTATTGGGAACCGGTTGAGAATTCAAAAAAATGCAAAGCAACTGCTAATAATAAAGGGACATATAGCCAAGATGCAGAATCCGGAGAATTAGCGGATGATACACCTACTGGTAGAATAGAAAATTGTAATTGGGCGAAAGACAATAAAGTTAATTGGGATGGTATAACAAATAATAATTTATGCTAAACATAAATTTATGTTTTAAAAACAATTTTTTAAAACATAATTTTAAAACATAAAACAATTTTTTAAAACATAATTTTAAAAAAAATAAAAATTATTTTAAAATATATATAAATGGATTTACTAAATAAAATAAATAAAATTCCATTAGAAGTTGTTATGATAATTAAAACATATATTTCGAGAGAATTTATAATAATAACAAACAAAAAAGATTATGAAAATGAATATATGAAAATGAGATTAAAATGGAATGAAACAGCACTACCCTATAAAAGCATTTCATACAATTATACATTTGAATCATATGTTCGAAAAATTATAAAAAATAATATGAATTATATTTTTGAAATGGTTATAAAATATAAATATAATCATTGGCTCAAAATAAAAAAATATAGGTATAATGGTTATAAATATAGAAATTATATACAATTTTTAGAGCAATTATGTATTATTTTAGAGTCGACAAAATGTGGAAATGTCATAAAAATGTTTGAAGGAAAAAATGGAATAGTTCGTAAAAAGAAGCATAAAAAAATAAGACGTATAAATAATACATGGACAAACTAAATTTAAACTTATTATTAAATAGAAATGACTGCGAAAAGACATTTATTAATAGTTTAAAGTATTTTGAAGAAAATAAAGAAAAATTATTAACAAAAAGGGGGATATATGTATATGGGGCACCGGGTTGTGGGAAAACATATTTTGTTAGAAATATGTTAAAAAAATTAAACTATGATATTGTTAATTATGACGCGGGAGATGTGAGAAACAAGTCAGTCATTGAAACGATAACGAAACATAATATGTCAGATAAAAATGTTTTGAGTTTGTTTAAAAAAAAGATAAGAAAAATTGCAATAATAATGGATGAAATAGATGGAATGAATAATGGTGATAAAGGTGGGATAAATTCTTTAATTAAATTAATTAGACCAAAGAAAACGAACAAACAAAAAAAAGAAAATACGACAATGATACCTATTATATGTATTGGTAATTATCATATGGATAAAAAAATAAAGGAAATGATGAAAATTTGCACAACGATAGAATTAAAACAACCGACTAAAAAAGATGTAAAAAACATTATTGGAAAATTAATGCCAAAAATTAATGAAAATTTGAAGAAAATAATAAATGAGTATATTCAAAGCGACTTAAGAAAATTAAAATCAATCTATAATATTTATGAAAACAATCAAGAAATATTGAAAAATAATTTAATAAATAAAATTTTTGAAAAAAAAAATTATAATGAAGATACAAAAAATATAACTTATCAATTGCTTACAAATAAATATAATATAGAAAATCATAATGATATAATGAATGAGACAGATAGAACAAGTGTTGGGCTGTTATTTCATGAAAATATTATTGATTATTTTAAAGATAAGGATAAATTTCAGAATATTGAAAATTATAAAAATTTATTAGAAAATTTTGTTTTTTCAGATTATATAGATAGAATAACATTTCAAAAACAAATATGGATATTTAATGAAATGACATCTTTAATTAAAACAATGTATAATAATAAACTATTCCACGAAAGTAATATACCAAAAAATAATATTAAAAATATTCGATTTACAAAAGTTTTAACAAAGTATTCAACTGAATATAACAATACTATATTTATACAAACATTATGTAATAAGTTGGTGATGGATAAAAAAGATTTATTTTCATTTTTTATAAAATTAAGAAAAAACAAAAATATTGAAGAGATATTTACTTTTTTTAGTGATGAAAATTATGATATATCAAAATTAGACATATCGAGATTATATAGATATATTGATAAAATTCACGAGGAATATGATGAATTATCCAAGGAATGATTTAAACCCTGCTTCTGTTCTTTCTCCTTCAAATGTTTTTAATACTTTTCCATTCTCAACTAATACAAAAGTAGGAAATCCTTTCACCCACTCTTTCTGTTGGTCTGTCATTTGAGCCTGTTCTACTTCTTTTAATTCAATTGGACCAGTGTAAGATGCTTTGAATTTTTTCCATTCAGGAGTGCAGTTTTCACAATGACCACATCCATTCATTCTAAAAAAGACAAACGTTTTATTTGTGAAACCTTCTAAATAACTGCTGCTGCCTATACCCCACTGCATTTCTTGTAAGAAACGATAAATACCATAGAGGACCAACAAAACGATACCTAATTTTACCATATCTGATTGTTTTTCGAAAGTTTTCATGACATTTTTTAAAGGTTTTGGTAATTTCATTTAATATAATAAAATAATTTATTTTTTAAAAATTATTTAATAAATTTAAAAATTATTTAATAAATTTATAAATTATTTAATAAATTTATAAATTATTTAAACAGTAATATAAAATTTTAACATATTTTTATCTTTTATAAAAGCACTTGGTTTTAAACTTGTTTCTTTCACGAATTTAGGATTAGGATTAAGCAATAATTTTCTTTTATCAAATGTATTAAATTGGTGAGCAAAACATAATATACTTTTTAATGGATTTAATTGTGCTAAAGGAACAGTATAATTTTTTAAAAAAGCCTTTTCTTCCGCTAATTCAGCTTCATTATCATAACTTGTCTGTTCTAATAATTTTCTTTTAAATGCAAATGTTCCAGCGGTAGCATGCATTGGACCATAAGGTCCAAATTGGTAAATTTTATCTAAATCGTTAAAGTAAATATAAACAATACTGCTGCCAACTGCCAAAGCTTCTGGGATAGCTCTTAATCTATTTACTGCATGGTTAACTCTTTCTGGGGGATAAAAGTCATCATCATCCATATAAACAATAATATCACCTTTTGATTTTTCATGCATTAAATTTCTTTTACGACCTAATTTTATTTTTTCTTCATATCTAAAATATTTTACACATTCGACATCCTTGAAAAGGTCTTCAACCGAATCTTCACCATCATCTATTATTATCCATTCCATGATTTCTTTAGGGTATGTTTGTGATTGAAAACATCTTATTAAATTTGGTATGAAAAGTCGCCTGTTATATGTCGGTGTGCATACGCTTACAAAAGGTTTTCCATTTGCAGAAACTTTTTTCTTTTTTCGATTCTTTTTTCCCATAATAAATATAATTAACAATTAACTTTAATTATATTTTAATTAATATGTTTAAACCGCCAATTTTGATGAATTTGGAGGACATTTCTTTGTTAAACCAGCCTCGTCAGGGGAAACTGACGGTGGCTCGCAATTAGGATAACAAGAACTTCTATATTGTGGTGTTTTTGGTAAAAATTTAAAGAATTTCATTTGTTGGAGCCCGAGTAATAAAGCTGCTGCTCCAATAATCATACCCGGAATCATATCTCTTTCCTTTGGTTTTATAAATGTAAACATATTATGTGGTCCTTTTAAATAAAGAGAAAAGTTGGAAGCCCACATAGCAATGGCAAAAAGAGCCCATATATATTTATAATCCCAAATTATATTCGCCCATGTTTTCAATATTGTTTTGAGTCCGTCTCTTTTACTTTCAAAAGCACCTGTAAAAATGTGTAAAAACCAAATCATCGTTAAACCAAATATTCCAAATGAGAAAAAAATACCCAATATGAAATACAATACCAACCAACCAATTATTTTTAAAATATTTAAAAATCCCAGTAATGCTTTCCAGAGCATATTATCGACTTCACCAACCGGTTTTCTCATCTTTCCTTGTTTGTTTGGGACATAATAAAGGCCCCAAGAAGCAATTGGTGCAACAATAGTTGAAAGTATTAAACTAATTAAAAATACTATTGGAAAAACAAGGAAAAGTAAAATAGGTGTAAAAATAAAAATAGTGAAAAAATCTTTTACCCAACTTTCTTTATTTATTTTACTAATTTCAGGTATAGTTCCCCAATTTTTTTGTTTATATAATATTTTTTTTACAAAACTAATTGGCTTATACCACAAAGTAGTAATATATTTTAATGACAAATAAAATGGCAACATTAATACAAATCCCAAACTAAATCTGCTTGGTGATGGTGCTGTCGTGGATGTTGGGTCTTTGGATTGAATGCTTGCTGTCTCTTTTTGTGTGCCCGGTTTGTCAGGATATAATTCTTTTGACAACCATGGAAAAACAATTTTATTAAATTTATGTTTATCGGCTTTGTTTGTATAAACCGTATCAAGAACAATACCCTCTAATGGATTTTTTTTAAAAATTTTACTCATAGCTATGTCTGCACATGATAATCCATTTTTAGTTAAAGCCAGTGGAGAACTTTTAATTTTGAATAAAAAGCCAGCAAATAAAAATGAAACAACCGTTATTACAAGGCAATTAGCGATAGGCATCAAAAGAAACATTTTTACATTTTTAATTTCTTTAACACATTCGTTTCCATTGAACACTTTTCCTGGGTCACAACTATCATTTTCTAAACCCTCCCTAATATTATTTTTAAAAAAAACATTTTTAATACCATAATATTTCTTTGATAATAAATTCAAAATATTTTCATAACGTTTCATTATATATAAATAATATTACATAAAAATATTATTTAAAACAAATATAATATTTTTATTATTATGAAAATTGAAATAACACCAAAGCTTGATTTTAATAATGTCTTAATTAAACCCCAAAGAACAACTATTTCTTCAAGAAATGAAGTATGCCTTCAAAGAATTTTTACATTTCAAAATAGTTCATCCAGTTGGAAAGGTGTTCCAATCATGGCGGCGAATATGGATACTACAGGAACATTTGAAGTTTTAAAGATTTTATCCAAATTTAAAATTTTGACTTGTTTAAATAAGTTCTATAATTTAAAAGATTTTAAGTCTTTTATTAAAGGATTTAAATTAAATGAAGAAATTGGTGATATATTAAAATATACGGTAGTTTCGACAGGTATTAGTGAAAAAAATTATGAAAACTTGTGTGAAATTATGGATAATATTCCATTTTTAAAATGGATTTGCATTGATGTTGCAAACGGTTATATGTATAAAATGGTCGAATTTTGTAAAAAAATTAGAAAACGTTATCCTAAAGCTATAATTATTGCCGGCAATGTTGCTTCCGGTGAAATGACACAAGAACTAATAATTAATGGTGGTGTCGACATTGTAAAAGTCGGCATTGGTCCAGGTAGCGCATGTTTAACAAGAATGAAAACAGGTGTTGGTGTTCCACAATTAAGTGCTATCATTGATTGTGCCGATTCAGCTCATGGTTGTGGTGGTTTTATTGTAGGCGATGGTGGTATTACTTGCCCTGGTGATATGGCAAAGGCATTTGGAGGTGGTGCAGATTTTGTAATGTGTGGTGGTATATTTAGTGGTCACGACGAAAACCCTGGAGAAATTATAGAAGAAAAAGATAGTTCAAATAAAATAAAGAAATATAAATTATTTTATGGGATGAGTAGTGAGTTGGCTATGAAAAAACATTATGGTTCTATGGCAAATTATCGTTCTTCTGAAGGTAGAGTAATAAAAGTTCCGTATAGAGGTTCTTTAGAAGAAACAGTAAATGATTATTTAGGTGGTTTAAGGTCAACATGTGCATATGTGAATGCAAAAAAAATAAAACATTTACCAAAATGCACAACATTTATATTGGTTAGTCAGCAAATAAATACACATTTGGTGAAATAATTAACTTTTATTATATATATATGTTAGATAAAGCATTGAGTATTTTAGCTATATTAATATTATTATTTATAGGTTACAATTTATATTATGATATAAAAGATTATTTTTATACAAAAAATTTAAAAATAATGGATGCTTTGTTATCTAATAAAATAATTATTTAATATATATAATGAACATTACATTTGGAACAGTTATATATTTGTTTTTGATAATGATTGTGTTATTTTCATTTACATTTATATTTATTAATATGTTTATTGATGTAAATAATTATTTTAATCCAAAAAAAGGAACTGTTTTAGAAGAATTCATAAATGTTAGAATGAGAACATTTGAAGATAATGCTTTTAAAAAAATAATTTTACCCAATGTTCATGACTATGATTTAGAAATAGCGATTCCGGTTGACCAAAAATTAAACGCTACTGTTCAGGGAAACTGGGGTTTTAATCAAGATGAAAACGGACAAGGTTTTAGTACTGGTGTTTATAGAGATGGTTATACTGCAGATGGTTCTATTTTTAAGGGTATCGGTGAAAAAAGATATAAATACATGTTAGACCAGGGACCTTATGTTATAAGATATGAGGTAAGGAAAAATAAAGATAATAAATATGATGTTGGTATTTTTATTAATAATAAAAAGGCGGCATTCGTTGAAAATGAAGGTATTCCAAGCGGTTTAATTAAATATATAGGAACTAATGAAACATTATTAAATAAGAAAACAGATTCTACCAGCGAAGGTAGGAGAGTTATTGATTATTTAAAATTTATACCAAAATCTAATGTTATTAAGAAAAAAGCATAAAAGTATAAAACGAAATTTTTGCTATACTTTTTTTTAAAGTATAAAACGAAATTTTTGCTATACTTTTTTTTAAAGTATAAAACGAAATTTTTGCTATACTTTTTTTAAAGTATAAAACGAAATTTTTGCTATACTTTTTTTAAAGTATAAAACGAAATTTTTGCTATACTTTTTTTAAAAGTATAATATATATCCAAATGTTTATTTATATATTATATATTTTAGCTGTTTTTATAACAATATATTTTGTATTGCAGAAGAAAAAAATAGAAGAAGCATTAACATTAGCTGTTACAGACAATAATGGTATTGTAAAATATTCCGAAACAGACAAAACAAATTCTGCTTATGGTTCTAAAAAATTTAAAAAAGTCATTACATCAACGAGGGGTTATTGGGCTTTAGATAATAGTGGAAAACCATGGCATAAAACACCAAACTCATCTTGGGTAAAAAAGGAAAAATCAGGAGTAACCTTTGTAGATATAACATCAGATGAAGTTTATGTTTGGGGTTTAACAGGAGCTCAAGGCGATTATGTTGTATATAAAAGACCTGTAAATTCAACACCTGTAAATTCAACAGGTAATTGGGCAAGCCAACGCAATGAAACAAACAATAAGAAATTTAAACAAATGTCTGCTTCAGGTAATGGATGGATATGGGCTGTTGATAAAGATAATGTTGCTTGGAAGACGGAAAAATATACACAATCATGGACAAGAGAGATGACAACTAACGTAAATATTAAACAAGTAAGTTGTGGAGAAAATTATGTTTTTGCATTGACTGGGGGTGCTGGTTCTAGTGAAAATAAGTTGTATAAAAAAAATATAGACGGTTCCGGCACTTGGAATATTTTAAATAAGAAATTAAAATATGTTTCGGGTTCTAGCAATACATATTTATGGGGGGTTGATACAACTGGTAAAGTTGTAAGAGCTGTAAAACCTGTAAATAGTGGTTCTATCTGGGAGGAAGTACCACATAGTGCAGGTGAAACTTTTAAATATATTTCAGGAACAAATATGCAAGAAGGAAAAATAACAGTGGATGACCCACCAGTTGCTGAAACTGCAGCTGCGGCTGCAACCGCGGCTGAAACAGCGGCTGAAACAGAGAGTGCAGCACGAACAGTCGCCACAAATCAACGTTCTACACCGGAGGGAACCTCAACTGAAACATGTTCTTTAAATTGCGCAGCACCAACAAAAATCACAGGTTCGTGTGAAGGTGTAAGCTCAATAAATCCCAATCCATTCGCAAAGGATGTGAATGGAACAATAAAATATTTTAAAGCATGTCCATATACTTGTTTAGGTCCACAAGATACTGGTTGGAATAATTATGGTCCGGCAACAGGCGTAACATATGATAAAGATATTCATGGTTGTAGATATACACAACAATGCAAACAATGCGGGACAGTTGACATTGAAGCACAGGGAGAAATGAAAGAAACAATAGAGAATGGAGAGTATAAATATACATGGGTAGATGCAACGTCAACGGAAACAAATGCATTACCTTTTGACCAAAATAGACAATTAACGCAATGCGAGATTGATAAAATGCAGGGCTTGCATAATAATAATTGCCCACCACCAACAGAATATACTTCTCCCGAGGAAAGCACCGATAATTACAATACTGATGGGACTGTGAATGCTGCTGATACTACGATGGCAAATATGTTTTTGGATATAAATAATCCACATGATACTGGAACACAAGATATGAGTTTAGAAGATTATTATAAAAGAAGATTGTTAATAAATAGTGGGGAGAATAGGTTGGGTGGAAGTAAATCTGCTTATACTAATCAATATAAGCCGCAAAATAGGTTTGGTAATATTCGATTTTTTAATTCTGTTTGGAAATTATTCTAATTATTTAATACGTAAAAAATATTTTTAATAAAAAAACTTATAAGTTTTTTTTATTAAAAAAAAGAGTTTTTGCAATACTTTTCCCAAAAGTATTAACGGGCATGTAAAAGTCCAATTCGACCAGATTGAATCATAATAACATTATATCTCTCTTCAAAAATAACAAGGTCGTAATTGTAAGTGTTTAATTTTGATATATTTTTTCTGAAACCAATGGCATTTCCGGATAAATCGCAAATGTATTCAGAAGAAGAACCATCTGGGTCAATAGGTGGTGTTATGGTATTGAATTCGAATGATATTTTTTTAAATCTATTAACATTCATGGCACCAGTTGGTTGATAATTTTTTCTATTTCCATCTGTAGCAAAAGAATAGAAATACAAACCATCTTTAGTATTATTTCCAGTTTTATTATATTTTTCTACATAATCATAAACACCACTGTCAAAAACATTTTCCCTATAAACACCTTCCATGACAATGCCCAAATCTATTAAAATATTTTTTACATTTTTAGAATATGTCCCGAGAGAACCAGTTATAAAATGGGTATTAGCATTTACATAATCTCCAGCTTGCGAAATAATGTCGTTTGTTAGCTCCTTATTTTTTTGTGGTTGAATGCCATTGTAAGCCCAGTTTGTATAATTATTCCATTCATTTCTTTCAAATGCGTCACTTCTTCTAAATCTCCACGTATAATTTGCAACTAAATCTTTACTTTCAATATCAACTATTTGAGAACCAGCTTTTCCTAGGAAAGTATAGGTATAAATCTGTTTCATTAAAATTTTGTGATTAATTTGTGCCATAACACGTTGTTCTTCTTTACCTAAAAATATATATGTTGAAATTAAATGAATATCGGTATTCCAGTCATTCCTTGTTTGATTATATAACGTGGGGGAAGCTGCAAAATCGGCGGGTGGCTGCAAAAATCTCCACATTTGATGTTCTGGTATATTTGGATTCGGTGCACAACGATAACTGATACCATCGCTATATTCTACCGCATTTACATTATTTATTGTGTAAAGATGTGTAATTGGTTTAAATGTTATTCTTATTGATAACTCTTGATATTGTAAAGCAACTAAAGGAAGTGCTAATTTACTTGAATCGCAAAAAAACGAGTCCATTGGGATATATAACTTTCTACCTCTTATACTTGGTTCAACACCTGTTTGGTCCAAGTATTGTGCGTGTGGATAGACATTAACACGCCCGTTGCAATTTTCAGGGCTTATAAGTTCTGGGACATTTCCTACCATTTTATTCCATAATTTTTTTTTTGAACCTGAATAATCTCTTTCTTTTAAACAAGATAAATATTCACCACTATACCTAGATAATGAAACACCACCACTATATATTTCAATTTCTCTAATCATATGAGCTCCCAATTCTTCAATCCACTTAAACTCATATGGTATTAATGAATTACCATCTATAGGAGTGTCATTATATTTAATGGGGCTGTAAATGTCTGGAAGTGTAATACATATAAAAGTTTCGTATAACATATCTGCATACCTTGGAATTTTAAAATCTAGCACAGTTGGACTATTAAAATTTAATATACGATTACCTTCAAAATCTATTCTAAACTTTTGCATGCCAAAATTGGTATATTTATTATATGTAGCTTTAAAAAATGTTTTTCTGGGATTACCATTTAATATAATATTTTCATTACCCTGTGCTGTTAAATTCATTAATCCGCCAGTCATAATTAATATAATAGAATATTTTATTTTAAATTATAAAATTTTTTTATATTTTACTATAATAGTATATATGGCAGACAGATTGAAAAACATTTCAAATATGGCACAAAATTATTCAAATAAAATAATGGGAAGTAATTGTTATCTAATTGTTGTTTATTTATTATCAATTGTTTTCATTATTATATTTACATATTCAATATATTTAAGAAAAGAGCTAACTAAACAAGAAAATAATTTAACAGCTATGAAAAAATTAGCATATGAAAATGATGAATCTCAAATTACACCTTTAACAATAAATGATTATAGAGTAGGAAATAGCAACGGTATGTCAACTACTTTAATCGATTATTATGTTTATGGTAGTTATAATAGTTGCTGCACCGGAGAAGTAATTAATGGATATGTCAGCCTTGAAGCATTAAAAACAGTTATTAATTTAGGTGTTCGATTATTAGATTTTGAAATATATTTTAAAGATGGTAATGTAGTTGTTGCAGCGGGAAGAAATAATATATATATGAAAGATACATACAACGAATTGGAAATAGGTTCGGTTTTTTCGCAAATTAAAAAGAGTGCTTTAAGAGGTATTCAAAATAGTTCTGATCCATTAATATTAAATTTTAGAATAGTTAGTAAAAATCCAAATGTATTTCATATTTTAGAAAAAAAAATAATGAAACATTTTTCAGACTATTTAGCAGGTAAACATTTACCGGTTGAAAATTCAAAACTTGGTGGAAATGTTTTCAATACCCCATTAGAGAATTTAAAAAATAAAGTTATTATTTTTGTCGATGACCCATTTAAGAATTCAGGTGATAATCCCGGATTTATGGAATTAGTTAATGCATGCAGTGATTCAAAAAATTGCGATACAAAAATTTTATTATATGATGATTATCAAATTCAAAATGAAGGGTCCAAAGGCATGTATATCAACGATTCAAAAAATAATTTTATATTAACTAAACCAAATGTGATGGGAAATAATTCAAAATGGTTAATGCATCATGAATGTGGCATACAAGGTGTTTTGATGAATTTTGGAGGTGGATATCATAAAGATGCTTTAAAAGGTTATAGGTTAAAATTTTTAGAGGAACAAAAAGCATTTATATTAAAACCTGCAGATTTAAGAAGCAGACCTAAAAAATTCTCTGAACCAGTTGCACAAAACCCAGAGATGGACCCCGCACAAAAAGAACGATGTCATACAATAGGAAATATGGAACCAACATGTATCGGAACTATATAATTTATTTTATCAATAATATATATCATTATGGATTGTAAAGTCAATTTTGAAGAATGCGAGTTGGCCATTCTACGTTCTGCGGTTGATTCAATAGATAAAGAAAAAGGAAAAAAAAAAATAAATAATCCTGAAATAAAAACAATTATAGAAATTGTTGAAAACTTTTTAAAAAAGAAAAAATTAATATGTTATGGTGGAACTGCCATTAATAATTTATTACCAAAAGATGCCCAGTTTTATAATAAAGATATTGAAATACCAGACTATGACTTTTTCTCTCCAAACCCTTTAGAAGATGCAAAAGAATTAGCTGATATATATTATAAAAAAGGTTTTACAGAGGTTGAAGCAAAATCAGGGGTTCATGCCGGGACTTTCAAAGTATTTGTCAATTATATACCTGTTGCGGATATAACTTTTTTAGTTCCAGAATTATTTAAAACTTTAAAGAATGATTCGAGAGTTAGAGAAGGAATTTATTATACGTCGCCAAATTATTTAAGAATGTTGATGTATTTAGAATTAAGTAGACCAATGGGGGATGTAAGTAGGTGGGAAAAAGTTTTAAAAAGATTAACATTGTTGAATAAACATTTTCCATTAAAAGGTGATGATTGTGGCTCTGAAAAAATACAAAGAATATTTGAGATTGGTGTAAAAAAAGAAAAAATTTTTCAGGGAAAAAGTTTAAAAAAATATTTATTATCGGATGATGAAAAAATGACAAAAAAGAAATTAAAAGAATTACAAGAAAACGTTTTTAAAATAACATTAAATGCACTAATAGACGAAGAATGTGTTTTTTTTGGAGCTTATGCTAATAAATTATATTATAAAACAATTAAAAGAAAATCAAGAAAAAAAGATATTAGTAAAATTCCTGATTTTGATGTATTATCGATAGAACCAAAAAAAACGGCAAATAAATTGAAAGAAACACTTACTAATCATGGTTATAAAAATGTTACTATTAATAAAAAAAAAGGTGTAGGTGAAGTTATTGCCGCGCATTATGAAGTGAGAATTGGTCGCGAAACAATAATATTTATATATGAACCTTTAGCTTGCCACAGTTATAATGTTTTAAGATTAAATAAAAAAAATATTCGAATAGCAACAATTGATACGATGTTGAGTTTTTACTTGGCATTTATGTTTGTTGATAGGGAATATTATATGAAAAATCGTATTTTATGTATGTGTGAATATTTGTTTAAGACGCAAAAACGCAATAAATTAAAGCAAAAAGGATTATTGAAAAGATTTAGTATAGATTGTTATGGTGAGCAATTAACTATTGAAAAAATGCGTGCGGAAAAATCGGCAATGTTCAATAAATTAAAAAATAATCGAAAATCTAAAAAATTTGAATGGTGGTTCTTGCGCTATATACCACAACAAATCGATGAAAGGAAAAAATTTATGCGTAAAAAAACAAAAAAAACAAAAACAAAACGCAAAACAAAACGCAAAACAAAACACAAAAAATAAAACGAAAAAAAAAAAATATTTTAGGAATTATTTAAGTAAATGTAATTTTAATAATATTTATATATATATATGCCATCGTTGTTAAAAAAAGCAAAAGAAAAATTAATGGGAGCAATATCTAGTTCTTCCGGGCGTCTGACAGACGTGGAGGGTAATATATGTTCCCAAAAAGAAAACAATTGTAATTATTGGAATGTCTTAAGTGGTGTCGGAGACAATATTATTGATCTATATCAAGAAAATCAACCTTCACCGCTCAACTCCAACGAGATTGAAACTTTGGAAAAGGTATTTCAAAAAAAATGGTACGATGCCAACATGACGTTGATGCACAACACGTCTATATTTCAAGAACCTGACTTATTTAATGATTATAACCTCGCCGAACAAAAAGTATTTGAAAAATTCAAGAGTAATAAAGAGGCATACAAGTGGTTCCGCAGAAAAGTAGAGGAGCCGTTTAAATTGGACAGGGAACCAGACCCAACACTTTTTAAATTGAATGAAGAAATTTACACGAAAGACCAAAAAGTTTTATTTGCAGAAAAAGAAGAAGAAGAAAAAAAAAAAGATAAATGGGAAAAGATGGACAAAAAAAAAAACAGTAAAATTGAAAAATGGGAAAAATAAAAAAAAAA
>Ga0115561_1001063_pt1 | contig 19816 bp, 20 predicted proteins | sample COGITO_mtgs_1105_4_FD_87201 | JGI IMG/M metagenome (GOLD analysis project Ga0115561, IMG submission 87201) | Pelagic marine microbial communities from North Sea - COGITO_mtgs_110512 | ecosystem: Environmental > Aquatic > Marine > Epipelagic | place: Germany:Helgoland, sampling site Kabeltonne...
GAACCACAGCTGGATAAATGGGAACGCATAATGACCACCGAACACGATGGCTGCATTAAACTGGAACTATCTGATCAGAGACTGGAAATAAACCACGATGGCAAGCGCGGCGACATGTTTTTAGTCGAGCCGGTGTTTCTGTTTAACGATGCACAAGGCGTCAGCCAATCTCTGTCGGTGCAGGTGTCTACCCGTGGCGACGCCGTGTGCTCTGACTCTGGTGAATAACCGAAAGCTAAGCCAGCTTTAACACCCATTTCAGTGGCAGTCGTTTCATTAAAAACGCCATTAATGCCCAGGGCCAGTAAGGGACATAGGCTTTTACTGGCTCTTTATTAATGGCCTTCGCCAGCAGCCGGCAACCTGTCTCGGTATCCACCATAAAAGGCGTATTTTTCACTTTTTCATTAATTTCAGAGCGAATGTAGCCCGGATAAATGGTCGACACTTTAATTGGGCTGTTGCTGCCGTAGGTTTTCATTAAGTCTGCACGAATACCCTCGGTTAACGACGCCAAACCAGCCTTGGTTGCTGCATACACCGTCATAGCCCGTGGCATACCACGGAAAGCACTCATGGACGAAATAGTCACTAAATGCCCGCCTTTTTGCTCGCGCAGAATTTCCATAGCCGCTTCACATTGCGCCAGCGCCGCCACAAAATTCGTTTCCGCCGTGGCTTTATTGGCCTCAAAGTAGCCCGTACCTAACGCCGCGCCTTTGCCCATGCCCGCATTAATAATAAAGCGGTCAATGTGCCCCTGCTCTTGTTTAAATTCCTGAAACACACGGAATACGTCTTCGTGAGCATTTACGTCCAGCGTTTTAATGCTGACAGTTATGCCTGAGTGCTTGTCTTCCAGCTCGGTTTTTAGCGCTTCTAAGCGATCTAAACGGCGGGCGCACAGACATAAGTTTTTGCCTTCTGCAGCAAATTCGCGCGCCATGCCCTGCCCTAAGCCGGAGCTGGCACCCGTAATTAAAATGGTCTTCCGTTCTTGCGGCATTGTTGAGCTCTCTTTTTTATTATAATTCGTTAAGCTTTAGCGATACGGCGACGGCAGCGCCACAGCAAATAATTCACCAGGAACCAAAAGTTCTTAAAGGCTTTGTTATTGGTTTGCTTATGGTGGTACCGATAGTAAATTTGCTGCGCAATAACCGCCAAACGGAACAGACCAAACACCTCATAAAACGCAAAGTCTTCAACCTTGGTGCCCGTTCGTTCGCAATAGTAATCGATAATTTCTTTGCGCGTTAGCATGCCCGGATAATCACTCGGTTGGCGTTTAGTTGCGCGCGCCACTTTATCATCGCCCGCTTCTATCCAGTACGCCAGCGAGTTACCTAAGTCCATTAACGGGTTACCTAAGGTCGCCAGCTCCCAGTCCAGAATACCGATAATGTCGGTAGGATCTTCCGGATTCAGAATCAGGTTATCTAACCGAAAGTCGTTATGAACCAGACATATTTTCTCGTTCTCTGGCTGATTTTCTTTAAGCCAGCGCATAACTGACTTTGCCCCAAACACATTCCAGGTTTTCGCCTTTTCATAACGACTGCACCAGCCGTTAACCTGACGCTCGGTATAACCCTTGCCTTTGGCTATTTTACGAAGTCTTGTACTGTCTAAGTCGACATTGTGCAATTCAATAAGCTTGTCGAGTGCGTTCGTACAAAGCTGACGTGCCTGCCCGGCGCTTAAGTCCAGACCTTTAGGGAAACGGCGGCGTGGAATAATGCCGGTAACATGCTCCATAACATAAAACTCAGCACCAATAACCGACTCGTCCTTACAGTGCGCCAGCATACGAGGCACATGGGGAAACGCCGGACGTAAACGCTTTTGTAAGCGGTATTCACGCCCCATGTCATGGGCTGACTTAGCTTTTGTCCCCTCCGGTGGGCGACGTAACACTAACGCTAAACCGTCATAGTCTAAGCGGTACGTCCAGTTCGACACACCACCGGTGTACTGCGTAATTCTGAGCTCACCTCGGTTTTCCGGTAGCTCACTTCCTATGTTCTCAGTCAGCCAGTTGTCCAGTGCTTCAACCGGCAACGCTTCCTCTTCGCGAACCTCGCTCGCTTGATCCGTTATTGTTGACGCGTCAGTCATTAATACGCCCTTTCCACTGTTTTTCTCTTTGTTTCAATTCTGTTTTTGCAATGGTCGCACGGTGAACCGCATCGGGTCCATCGGCAATACGTAATGAACGAGCCACAGTCAGCAAGCCCGGTAATGGTGTGTCGTGGCACATAGATGCGCCACCAAACAGCTGCATGGTTTCATCCACCACTTTTTGAAGCACACTCGGTGCTACCAGCTTAATAGCGGATATTTCTTTAATGGCCTTCATGGCACCAATGTTGTCAATTTGCCAGGCGGCATGCAGGGTCAGTAAACGCGCTTGATCAATCGCAACACGCAAGTCTGCCAGACGCTCGCTGTTGCCGCCCAGCTTCAATAACGGTTCGCCAAAGGCAATGCGCGACGTACCGCGCTCAATGAACAGCTCCAGCGCCCGTTCTGCCGCACCAATAGCCCGCATACAATGGTGAATACGTCCGGGGCCCAAACGCCCCTGCGCAATTTTAAAACCCGCACCGGGGCCGACAATAATGTTCTCTTTGGGAACGCGTACGTTATCGAACACCACCTCACCATGACCATAAGGCGCGTCGTATTCGCCTAACGCCGGCAGCATGCGCTCTATATTAACGCCCGGGGTGTTTAGCGGCACCAGCACCATAGAGTGACGATGATGCTTTTCAGCGTCTTCATCAGTAAGCCCCATAACAATGGCAATTTCAGCGTCAGGGTGCCCTAATCCCGTACTCCACCACTTGCGGCCGTTAATAACCCAGTCTGAGCCGTCGGCAACAATGGTGGTTTGCATATTGGTGGCATCAGAGGACGCGACATCGGGTTCGGTCATACAAAACACCGAGCGAATGTCGCTGTTTAAAAGCGGCTTTAACCACTGCTCTTGCTGCGGGTCATCGCCAAAGTGATACAGCACTTCCATATTCCCGGTGTCGGGCGCATTACAGTTGAACACCTCGGGCGCTAACAAGCTTCGACCCATGCGCTCCGCCAGCGGTGCGTATTCCAGCGTCGTTAACCCAGCACCCAGCTCGTTGTCCGGCAAAAACAGGTTCCAAAGTCCCTGCTCTTTCGCTAACTGCTTAAGCTCAGCCACCGGTGGTGGCACCTGCCACTCACGCCAGTTGGGCGTACTGTTCAGCCGATAATTCTCTTTTTGATACTGGTTTTCATACGGCTCAATATGCTCGCGCATAAACGCATCTAGCCGCGCTAAGTAGTCCTTTGTTTTCGCACTGTAGGAAAAGTCCATAATGCCCGCTCCCAACGAATAGTTAACAGCATTGTAGACGTGAAAGTGTTGGTGGTACAACCAGAGTTGGAGGGGGAGCAAAACAAATGATCTGAGTTTGGAGACGCTGCGAGCTCATCCATGAGCGCTCACCACAGACTCAACAGTTTTTATTAATATCTAACTCGCTAAGATCTATGTCCTCTAAGAACAATAAAAATTCATCAGTCTGATCAATTTTCAAATAAACATCTAATTCTGAGTTACCCCATGTTAGCTCATCGCTTTGACATGCCGATAACAATCTTACATTGATGCTACCAGCCCCTCCTTCCTCATGTGTACTGCGATATTTACGAACCGCTTCCTGTCCTTGCTTCATTAATTGAGCGTCCTTTTCCGATAAACGCATCACCGTAAACTGCTCGTCTTTCTCAAGCTCACTTTTAAGTGTTACAGGTACTACATAGCTTGAGTCAACAATCACAGGATAACTATAGCTGAAACTAGTATCTGGGTTGCCTGTTCTAAAACTAAAGTCAATCACCACATCTCCATCTCTTACATCTACCTCGCCAGGAGATTTCACGGCAACAACGATTTGATTAGGATCTGCCTCTAAAGGGTTTAAGTTCATTAACTTAACCATGGTACTGAGAGGAATGCTGCTACAACCGGTAACAACGATAAGTGCTATGGCAATTAAGAGTGCATTTAATTTCTTCACTGTTCATCCTAGTTTATTAGTTATTAATGTTAATAAAATGTTTATTTAGGAAGAATCTGACTGTGAACCTGAAGAAAAGTTTCAACTCTGTTAACTCACACCTGTGAGTCGAAAGACAGACATCGTTTCCTCAGCAAAGAGCACCTAAGCTTTTAAATTCATAAAGGTTATTCTGTGTCCCATACAGTTCTATTGTCTCTTTGAAGCTGAAACCAATAGTGTCCAGCAGCTTATTTGATCTAAAGTTGTCGGGAAGAGTGACAGCAACAACGGTGTCGAGTGAACAGGTTTTCATAACGGTTTTTAGCGTATTTTCCGCAGCCTCTCTCGCATAACCTTTACCACTGTATTCGGGCAAAAAAGCGTAGCCTAAATCTGGATTATCCAATTCGTCTCGTTTCAGTAAGCCACACATACCAATTGGTGTGTGCGTTTCTTTTAGGCAAACCAAGTTAAGACCGAAGCCGTGCTTCTTATAGCTAGCCATAGGACCTGTTTCAAGATAATTAATTGCGTCTTCTTGCGTACGAACGTTTTTATCGCCGAAGTACCGTGTAAACAAGTCATCGTTGAGTAAGCGGACAATAAAAGGAGCATCGCTTAACTCAAACTGCGGGACAATTAAACGTTCAGTTTCACAGACTACTTTCATGGAAGCCCTTTTATAGCAATGGTTATTGGTAACCCGAAAGCATTTCCCAGTTATTCTCAAACTCAGCAACGTCTTTGATATTGAGTATCGCTTGCGGTGAAGCCCCTCCTCCAGGGCGGCGGTAGTCATGCCTTTTAATGAAAGCCATGTACCTATCGACAATTTTTTTCTGTATGTCACGCTCAGTAAAAATGAAGAATCTAGCTCCACTGACTCTTGAGTCAGGCAGCCGCACCAAAATCCAAATCAAATCAGGGTGCTTAAGGGGTATCAGTTCGCCCAGGGTTTGACGGTTATTCTCATCAATACTGTGATTACACCACTTATCGATTGTGGACTGAACCAGAGCACCCTTGGTACTCGCCTTAACCTGAACAGGAAACGACTTTAATGACTCGGAATGCACGGCTGTAACATCAAACCCAGGCACATTCCCAGAGTACGGAGAAGCATAGTAACCTAACGTACCCAGTACTGCCGAAACCAGATGTTCGCCAACCTGCCCTGTTAATTTATTTGATGTGCCTGATGCCATAATATTGTTTTTCTTGTTCTTAACGCTTCAAACACCGGCGCAGCTTTGCTGCGTCCGAGTGCTTTGACTTGTTATGTTTTGTTCGACTTCGAGCGTTACTGTCTCAGGAAGTCTATACAGAAGCGATCTTTTAATATCGCCTTGATACCCTGTCCTTTTCCTGATGTCATTTTTAATTTTTTCAAACTCTTGGTAGCCAATACGAGGATCAATCATAATTTGCGTAATTAGTTCATGAGGATCAATCTCATAGCTAAATATGTCGTTTTTGGGAAGCTCATTTCCCCAGTCGAGTTGAATCAGTCTAATTTCCTTCTCATGCTCGAACGCTTTGCGTTTAACTAATAAAGAACGAAACAAGCTTCCAAAGGTCATTTGACCATTCTTTGTAAAGGCTTTTTTCGCCATAGCCGTAATTTTAGATTCAGATTTGTACTCTACCTTGCCTATACAGGCCTCGGTCATAGCTTTATCGACATTGGCAATTGACAAGCTAGTAAGTAACTTATCGACTGTTGTCCTTATCCGTATGCCTTTCTTATCATGGGAGTAGATTCTCCACATTGCATCTGACGCTTTAGACGTTGTCCAGCATTGCCCATACAACCTCTCATGAGTATCTAGCGTTATTTCGGAACCGTCCGGGAATTTTAATTTTGACTTTAAAGCGAAATTTTCAAAGGTGTCTTCCCATAACTTTGGCTTTACTAATGTATTCTTCCGAGTATCGAAAATTTCAATAAATCGCTCATACGAAATGATTCGATAGATGTGATTATCGTATTCGGCTTCTTCAAGATTTAAATACACGGCACTTCCCTAAAAACATAACGCCCGCAGCATGGGCGTAATTGGAGCGCAGCGGAAATTACGTCCCAATGCCTGCGTTTGTTAAGCATTAGTAGTAGCTCTGTGATTTTTCGGTGAGATAGGCCATGGAGAACTGGACGACTAGCCCAATAGCCATAATTACACCAAACAAAACAAGTACATTTAGTAGTGACATACCAATAAAAAGAATACCCAGAACAGTTAGCAGGTATGCTATCTGAATGAAGAAAGCAGATACCATTGCATACTCATTGCCGCCCTGTAGATCTTTTTGGGCAAGCCATGTAATTGGGCCGGTAGCAATGCCATATGACCAAATTAAAACAGGAATTATTGACTCGTGACTTGCCTGTTTTGTGTAAAAAATTAGAACTAATACACACCACGCAACAAGAACACCAATAGTATATAGCGAGCCAAGAAAGCCAAAAATGTACCCGCCAAATTTGTTGCCCTTTTCGAGCATGACAGCTGCGGGAGCCGCAAAAATCATGCCTGGCATCATGGCCAAACCGATGCCCATACCTGACACAATTAGCGCCAGAATGCCGTAACCGATTAAGCCCCACTCACCAAGAATAGCCAGCCATATGCCAGAAACGATGCCGCCAAACATATTGATAATTCCTATAGGAATGGCAAGTACAGATAATGCTCTCGCAAATGATTCCATGGTTGCTCCTTGTGGATGCTTAACATTTATATATTGCGCATGCTCATTCTTCACCAGCTTATCACTACGCTTAAAATACACTAACCAACTGATAATAAATAACTTTATTAACTTTTAAAGTCGGTAATTTAAAAAAGCAAATTAAGCATGCTCGTTTGCCAAAATTGATTGCTCAATATCAATCCACTGTTTTTAGTATGTTATTGACTCTAAAAGAGTAAATTGTCCAATACAACCATAAACAAGCAGCCTTGCTAACACAAAGTGTGCTTAGCCCTAGAACACTCCTTCAAGTTCACCTGCAATCGTTACGCATTCCTAAATATTCTTAGCAATCAAATCCGCTTTCAGTAGCCCGCCTTTGGTAAACAACTTGGCTGAGAATTTAGGGTTTCTGCGCGATTTATAAGCTTCCAGTATTTTCTTCAGGCCAGCGGCTTCCAACAGTGAGATATTCACTTCGGTATCCATCTCGGCCGACTCAACAAAGTCATTAGAAAAGCTCGGCGCTACAATAAGCACTTGTGCAACTCGCTTACCCACACCTTCGCAGCGTGTGACGTAGGCTTTCACTTGGCGGGAGGTCGTGGAATACTTAGCAAAGTCCCCTTTCTTTGAGGTTTTCGCTTCGCCGATAATAATATCGTCTTCGCTCAGCGACAGAATAATGTCAGCTTTGTCTTTGGCGGTATTAATGTCGCGTCGTAAGTCTTCGTCAACTGTTAAGCCAAGCTCTTCGAATATGGCTTTGGTTACCTCTTCAAACTTAATGCCGATGTCAGCTTCGGCTATTTCAATATTCTTGTGCTTTAATGCGGCTAAGTCTCGTCTTGCCAGGGCTTCGTAATTCTCTACAAGCTTATCTGTCGCATCGGCAAAGCTTTCAAGAATCACCTGTCTTGGGTCGCCTCTGCGCGTTATACCCATATCAGACTTCAGGCTCTTAACCTGCTCGTTCGACAGCATAAACAGAATGTCGTACGGCGTTATCGCAAGAGCACGAAGCTTCTCAACGTCTATGTCCTGATTCGGCTCAAGTTCAAACTCATCCTTTAACATTTTCGGCAACTGTGGAAGATGCTGACTTAGCGTTGAAAACAGCGACTTATACCCTGTTGCCGATAAAATATTAAATTCATGCTCTGTCGAGGAGTTCAACGCGCCAATAATTAGCTTGCACCGCTCTTCCAGCGTTGTGCCAAGCTTATCGAGCGCAAGCTGCAAGTCATCAATAAGTGTTTTCAAACGCTCTTTTTTCTCAGTCACGCCCGACTGTTCACCGTGCATGTCGTCACTCAGAATTTGGCTGACTGATAAGCCCATTTTGAAAACGGTATCAATTTTTTCGTCACGACTGACACCACGAATACGCTTGTCATGGCTTTTCAGGATATTGGAGAGCTCGGCGTCAGAGAATGTCCGTAAAATTCGTAGAAGATGTTTGTCTGCAAGCTCTTTAGATTGAATTCGGTGCAACAGCGCAACTATTTCATCGGGCACATAAACGGTCTGATGCTTCTTAGATACGAAAACAATGCCTATTTCACGTAGCTGATTCAGACAGTCAGAAACGCCTGTTTTGGGAATGGGATCGATTAAATGCTCAATGGCAACACGATTGTCGGCCGTTACATCCAGTTTATGCGCAAGAACATTCAGTATTCCGCGTTCTTCATCGGTAATTTTACCTTCGCGGTTCGAGCGCTCGTCATTATGCAGCGCTTCGTGCAGACAGGCGTAGTAAATGCCCAGGCGCTTCGGTTCGTCATAAACCTCTGTTTGTTCAGCCTCGACGAAAACTGATTTTAAACTTTTAGCTTGAGCATCAATTTGCTTCCATTCTTTTTCATACAACTGCTCTATCCAGGAAACACGTGCCACACAGTTGCCGTCACGACTTAGAATATTCACCAAAAGCGCGGCCTGAGCCCCACTTAACGCAAGCTGAGACTTAACTTCTTTTTGGAATAACGGCTGGGCAAGTTTGAATAGTTGAGTAACTTCACCACTGGAAGCGTTTTTAATTTGACCATCAATATTCTTGAACTGCTTTGCCACTTGCTTATTGTGTGAGCTCGCTTCTGTGCATATGCGATCAAGAAAATTAATGAATTTGGACTTCTCAAACTGGTTAACAGTAGACAGAACATTGGAAAGTTTCATGACGCACCGTTCCTTGGCTAGGTTAATTATTCACCAGTTAAGTTACTCCTTTATAACAACATTGCAACCCAGGGTTACGAAACTGCTATTAGTTGAACTACATAGGCTACATCTAAGAGCTAAGTCGCTAAATTTATAATATGATGTCTAAGTTAATCGGTAACGCTTAAGAGAAAACCAATAATGGATGAGTTTATCGCGAACGGATTTACCAACTTAGTTGAGCACTATAAAAAATCAATGAATGTATTTCGTCCCTGTAGACCCGGTGGAGAAGTACTCGAACAGAATTTAGTCACCGCGTTTTTAATGGGATGTTTAAAAAAGCCGACAGAGGCTCACTGGGGGTTAGAAGTTCCATTTATGGGTGACTCAAAGGCGAAAGTGCATTCCTCTGATAAAACTCGAGGTAATGATTTTTTTGAGCTCACTAGCAAATCAATCCTAGATTCAACAAAAAAATGGAGAAACCATTTAGACGGCTTCATCTACGCTAATGAAACCCTATATTTAATTGAAGCCAAGCGTGATTATCCCGCAACAGAGTTTTTAAAACAGATTAAAGCCGATTATGATCGCCTTAATTCAAAAGAGCTCGCTCTTAGTTTTCACTCAATGCTTAACCGACCGGATGTGTATAGCAAACCGTTTGGAAATATAAAACAGGTCAAGGCGGTATTACTTGCTGACACTTGGCGTCCGACCAACTTCAGGCTATGGGAGAGTGCTTTTTACAAACCTAGAGGGCATAAGAGCGCTTATGACTTATCGTGGTTAAAGCCAATGCAAAGAAGAGCTTGCGATTTAGGTTTTGAATCTTCTCAATCCGCTAGCGAGTCTTACTCCCTATTAATTGCTCAGACAGACGATATGGCGGGCAGCAGAGAGATCATTAATAATGGGCTTTGATTTATACACTGACTTTATAGAGCCTTTTTACGGTGAAAACACGCATTTATTGTCGTCGGTAAAAAGTCTCATACGAGAGCTAGAATTAAGTCAGGTTGACTACTGCTTTGTGGGTGATTTGCCATTTTCACTCTATTGCGTTCGGCAAATGACCACAGATTTGGATATTTTTATTGCAGAGCCACATTGGCATCTATTGGAGACGCGGCTGCCTAATACGAAAGCACAGAGCATCATTACTATTAACGAAAACGTCATCCCCTTTGGTGACCAAGAAGAATCCTTCCCTTTGACTATAAACCTAATAAAAGTATCAGCAAGTCAATGGCAAGAACTATCTTTAAAGCATACACTCAGCGCATTCAAGATAGATAATTTACCCGTTGTCTCTGAGTGTAGCCTGATACCAATGGTGGCAATTCTTAAAAGTAAACTAAACCTCTCAGGTTCAAAATCTACGCACTTCGACGCACGGTTGATGCAAGCAAAAGAAAAGCGCGAAATGGGGAAAGTCGACTCTGGTTATGTAATGTCCTGGGGAGAACTTCAAGCCCTTAAGGAAAAAGCTCGAGAGCATTAAGTATTAATGGTTGTAGCTTTAAATGGAATGCGGCAAGCGCGCCTTTCGGCTAGAATAACCACCCTAAACACCACAAAACTGCACACAATTACATGACCTTTTCTGATCTCGGACTTTCCCCGGAAATGCTTACTGCCCTTTCACGTCAGGGTTATAGCCAACCTACGCCCATTCAGGCTCAGACTATTCCTTTGGTGCTTGCAGGGAAAGATGTCATGGCGGCGGCGCAAACGGGTACGGGAAAGACAACGGCCTTTACGGCGCCTATTTTAGAGCGTCTGAAAGGTAATGAGCGCGCCAAGGCAAACACAACGCGTGCACTTATCTTAACGCCAACTCGCGAATTAGCGGCTCAGGTGGGTGAAAACGTTGCGAACTTAAGTGCGGGTCTGCCATTGAATTACGCGGTGGCCTTTGGTGGTGTGAAAATTAATCCGCAAATGATGAAGCTTCGCAAAGGCGCGGATATTTTAGTCGCAACACCGGGCCGCCTGCTCGACTTATACAAACAAAACGCGGTTCGCTTTCCTAAGTTAGAAGTGCTGGTGCTAGATGAAGCCGACCGTATGCTCGACATGGGCTTTATTCACGACATAAAGAAAATTATTAAGTTACTGCCGGCTAAGCGCCAAACGCTTTTGTTCTCGGCGACCTTTTCCGATGACATTCGTGCGCTGGCTAAAGGCTTACTTAAAAGCCCGGTAGAAATTGCCGTGGCACCACCCAACGCCACTGCCGAACCTATTGAGCAAACAGTGTATGAAGTACAAAAAAGCCAAAAGCTGGGGCTGTTATTAAAACTGCTGAAAAGCCTCGACTTACCCCAAGTACTTGTGTTTTCTCGCACCAAGCAAGGGGCTAATCGATTAGTTAAACAACTGGATAAAGCCGGCTTCTCGGCAGCTGCTATTCACAGCGCTAAAAGCCAGGGCGCCCGTACTAAAGCGTTGGCTGACTTTAAAAGTGGCAAGGTACAAGTGCTTATCGCAACCGATATTGTCGCGCGTGGCATTGATATTGAAAAGCTGCCGTACGTGATCAATTACGACCTCCCGAATGTTGCGGAAGACTACGTCCACCGAATTGGCCGAACCGGTAGAGCTGGCCAGGCAGGTCATGCTATATCATTGGTAACGGACGAGGACATTGCGGCGCTGAAATCCATTGAGGAACTTATTGGCCAGCCGATTGAGCAGTGCGAGCTGTAAGGCATTGCCGACGTCGAACTTATTGGAACGACGCCGGCTTCGACTAAAGATCAGAGCGGGTAGTTTTGCTACTTAACTCATGAGCATGATCTAAAGCATCCATAGCCGGTACTTCAATATCCGGAATAATTCCGGTGCGCTCCCAGTTTTTCCCGGTTGTCGTTATTATCGGTTTAAATAGTGAAATACGAAACGCAAGCGTGTCAGTAATTCGGCGTACTCCTACATAAAAACCGGCACTGGCGGTGGTGTCACCAACCAGTACGGCCTTTGAATTTGCCTGTAAAGCACCGGCGAAAATTTCAGAAGCACTAGCTGTATTGCGACTGGTTAATACCCAAACCGGAAAATCACCGCGAAAGCCTTGGTGAGCTGCCGTATCAGATGCTGAAATCTCTGCAGTCTTCTCGTTTGCAGAATTCAGCACATACCAAAGAGGCGTTTCGTCGGGCAAAAAATAGCTCAACATGTACTGAACTAAATCGGGCGAACCGCCAACGGTATCTCGTAAATCAATGATGATGCCGTCGCTGTGCTCCAGAAAGTTAAAAGCTGCGTCAACAGAGTCTCTGGCCTGCCTGTCCGGCGAAAACTTATTAAACTTCAAATAGCCAACGTTACCGCTTAGGTAACGCACTTCCTCAAACCCATAGTTATTGGTTAACTTCCCTTCTTTATGGGTCAATATATGAGTAATTTCTTCGTCTGGGTTAACGGTATACAAACTAAGGTGGTTATCACCTGTAACCGCTCGTAAATCTTGTCCCAGTATGTGCGCGAAGTCATCAAGAGACGTCAGCGAATCGTACTGTCCCAACTCCAGCTTGTTTAGAAATAACTGCTTTAACTCCGGAACCACGTCCGGTTCTATGTAGTTGTCCTGCATAACATCGAACGTTTTAGTTATCAGCTGACGAACATGTTCTGGCGACAGGTTGTTTTCATCGGCCTGAGAGAGTTCCGAATTGGACAGCAGAGAAATAAGCAAAAGTAGCAGCGCAATAAGTCTGCACGGTTTAAGTAAAATAGTTTTCATGAGTTTACCTTTAAAAATCCATTAGTAAGGGCTGGCTTTAACCAGCCCGGCATTCGTTATTCGTTTAGGAACTAAAGGATTCAGATAAAGGCGTTCTTGATTTTGAATTGTATGCCAACGTCTTTCCATCCGGACAGATGAAAACGACTTGATGGCTTTATTAAAAACCAGTCAGTAAGAATGGGGTCGGTGAGCAAATAAATATTAGCAACGGCAACGCTGAACTTAGTTTCATCAACACGCTCAAACTGCCAATTTGCCGATTGTTTATGGTGTTCAAATTGACTAGCGCTTGAGTGTGGCGAAATTGAGACAACCGCATCGTCACTTACCTCAGACGTAACGAATGTATCGGCTACAACGAACTGAGTATTTGTTGTCGAGTCAGGGTTACTGAAGAACAGCCAGCAGAACACACACAGCATTACTGCCGTAGTTGTGATTTTTAAAGCCTGAAAAGCGTGTTTCTTGGCTTCATCAACCATTAAAGCTTCTCACACCCCAGTCCTTTTACATAGCTATCCACAGCGCTGTTAATTTCATCTTTAAGCCACGCAGGCCCGTAGTCCGTCATATCGTTATGCCGGGACTTTGGTATTTTCCTAACGCACATACCGTACTTTTCACTCTCTTTCTGTGAAGGCAACACCCCGTCGTCTGCAGGGTAATCGCTGCCGCGAATTGAGAGCACACCAATATCCTTATTGCGGGGAAGTGGAACGCGGCGGTGGTCAATCGTAATGACAATTTCTATGTAGTCCTTGCCTTCATTCGCAAGCCAGGACGAGATATCGCCGCCGTTTGAGTGGCCAATCAGCAGCAAGTTACTAAAATTGTAGTTTGGGTAAGTTGGCTCGAGGCTGTGCTTAACGAAATCCAGCGTTTTAGCCCCCCGCATCCAGTTCTCGCTTCTGGTTTCATAAAGGTCGCCCGATACAGACAACGGAGGATCGCTCTCTAATTCATGGCCAATAGCCACAACCATATAACCCAACTGATTTAGCCTCTTAGACAAAAAACTGTACTTGGTATGTGATACACCATAACCCGCGCTAAGCAATGCTACTGGGCATTTTTGAAATTCACTGCACTGCTCTTCAGACGTAGGAGACGAGATTTGTATCGGAATACTTCTGTCCCTGGATTCATCGTAAACCGTGTTTTCGGCAAAGCCCAATGAGCTGAACAATAAGCTGGTGAGTAACATGAGGAATTTCAAATTATAGTCCTTTACGATTTGATTTTGTATTGCTCTAACTTTACTACGACTGGCTATCAATGTCGGATTTTCGATTAAAGTAAGTAGACGATCAACGTTCGAACTCCTACCAACTTGCTTAGCTTACCCGAAAATGATTATTATTAAACGTATTAAGCTCGGGAATTTATAAAACAGGTACCGAATGCCGGACAACTTAAAGCTTTACGAAGCCATTGTGCTGCTCGCGTTATGCGAGGAAAAAGGCACCATGAACGGAGCGTATGTAGAATATGCGACCGCTGCTGCGCTAGCTGCCGAGTTATTGATGCTTGGACATATAAAGGTTGATAACAGCAATAAAGAAAAAGTCACGTTAGTTAACGACAACCCAACAGGTGACTCGTTATTAGATGAAGCGTTAACTAAGATCTCGGACACAAAACGACAATACCAATTAGAATACTGGGTAGAAAAACTCGCTGGCATTAAAGACCTTAAACACAAAGTAGCGCAGGCACTCGCTGCTGACGGAATAGTGGCGTCAGAAAAAGAGAAAGTCTTGTGGCTGTTCGAGCGCCGTGTATACCCAGAGGTGAATCCTGAACCTGAAGAGCAGTTACGCCAGGAAATGCGCAATGTAGTACTCAGTGACGGCGACGAAATAGAACCTCGGATCGCTATTGTTGTCGCTTTAGCCAATAGCGCTGCGCTCTTACCTCAGGTATTTACCAAACAAGAGCTGAAAGATCGCAAACAGCGTATTAAGCAATTAGAGAAAGGTGAACTGGTATCCAAAGCTGCCAAAGAAGCCGTCCAGGCTATAGAGGCCGCGGTTATGATAGCTGCCATTATGCCGGCTATAACTGCGGCAACAGTGACATCGAGTCCAAGCTCCTGCTAAGTTTTTAATATAGAGTAACACGCACTCATTACTGCGACTGTTCAACAAATAGCTCTAAAAACTTTAACGCCAGTGGGTTCCTTTCTATTTGTGCGCTAGTCAGACTATTAACCTCGTGTCGCAGTCCGTCGGTGTTTCCGAGCGCCACTAAGGTTAGTCCATCATCAGGTGCCTTTAGTAGGAGTCCGGCATACGCATCCGGCCACCAGCCACCATGCCAAACTAGCTTATGCCCTTTCCAATTCTGGACAAACCAGCCATAGGCATAAGGCATTGAGTTACCCTCTTCATCCTTTGCCGGCGTCCACATTTTCTGTCTCAAAGATTCAGGGAGAATTTTTTCTTCATCCAGGGCTATAGAATAATGAGCAAGTGCTTTTGCGCTGGCGATAATGCCTGAGCTGGCGTTAAGTTCAGTGTTTGGTAATACTGAATTTGCAAGCCCATCGGACTGTTCAGGCGCATGGCGAAAAGGCGGTGCAATATGAGTCAGTACCTCACTGGCAGCCGGGTCTCGCCAACCAGCGGCTATACCCTCTAAATCTCCGGCTTCAATAACGTATTTTTTCATCCAGTAGCGCCAACTTTTATTCGTGTTTTCCTCAACCCAGTTAGATAAACGGCCAAACACAATGGGGTTGTAGAAGAAGCTTGTGCCTGGCTCACCCTGTACCTGATGTTGAAGGACATGACGCAACGTTATCACTTGGTCACATTCTACCGTGGGTACTTGATAGCCGTTATCCAGAGTGCCGCCACCAAAGATAGTACCGCTTGTTGTCAGCCAGTGGCAGCGTCCGCCCCAGTCACTTAAGGTCGTAAAGTCCGCATCGAGATCAATATGCCCGTCAGCCTCCATGGCCAGTAACGTCGCACCCGTGAACGTTTTTGTGATAGAAGCAGCAAGGTACGATGTGTCTTCCGTCGTTGATTCTTCGGCGTCGTGATCTTGAAAGCCAATGCTCTCAAGCAGAATAATTTCACCGTCTTTTACCACAGCAACGGACAAACTTGGAATTTTGTTCTCCTTACGAAAATCTCTGAGATAAGACTGAAATTCCTGGATTTTTTCATCAGTAACTTTGGACTGTGCTACCGCTTCACTTGCTGAAAAACAGACAAGCGTAGCCAGCAGCAAATAATAAATTATTGCTTTCATGATCGTTCCTTTATTAAATCGTTTTAAATGGAGAGCTTTGCTACCAGCTATTTTTTGCCAAGGAAAGGAATACTGGGGTAAAAATACCTTCGTGCTTTTATCACAGCGATAACGTTAGCCAACATAACTAAGGCGGTATAAGGGATCACGGCAATAAAGAATAAAAAGCCAAACCCTTCGACGCTAAGTAGTGCAACAAAAGCAAGTGCGTAAATGAGCATCATGGTTATTTGAAAGTTAATAACCGCACGGCCATGAGCGTCATACAGGGGGTTATCTTCACGCTTATGGATCCAAATAAACAGCGGGCACAAGATATTGAGAAATGGCACCACAAAACCAATAAATGGCGATGAGTGCATTAATAGCAGCCACTTTGTTTGAATATTCTCGTTGCGAGGGTCATCCAGTTCAAGCAAATCGTCAACATCTAACTCGAGTGCCGCCGCTAGTAGCTTTACTGTTCTTAAGTGGGGTGTGACCTCACCTTTTTCCAAGCGTTGAATGGTACGTACGGTTACTCTGGTGCTCTCAGCCAGCTGTTCCTGCGAGAGTCCTTTTAACTTGCGCTGGTAAGTTAACCGCTCTGAGAATTTGGTATTTTTCATTGTTGTATTCAGCTCTGTTGCCCGATAATTCGGATAAAACATTATCTAAAAGCACCGGACATTGTTACGACATTGCCATGTCATGTTCCTGTCATTAACTTTGATCGCTCAAAAAGTACACTTAAGCAACAATATACCGACAGTAACTCCAAAGAAAAAATTTAGCTTAAAAACATCATATTATTCTTATGCTTTGCATGCAGAACTTTTAACCCTGATTTGCCGTATTGCTAAATACACTTAGTAATTTGAGGCAATCATTAATGTTTGGACTTTTTAAGTCAAACCCAACGAAGAAAATGCGCAAAGACCTAAAGCAACTGCAAGAAAAAGCGATGGAGATGCAGCGTAACGGAAACATTCGCGATAGCTCGCATATCAGCCAGCAAGCAGACGAGCTTTGGAATAAAATTCAGGCACTGGAAAGTCAGAATAAATAAGCTTGCAGTGGTGGGTTGCTAAATGGCAACCCGCTTTTAGCCTACCGCACTTTCAGCAATAACCTAAATCCCCCCTCGTCTTCATTGCTCGTCAGTTTTCTTAATTCCCAATTCAACAACCATACATTTTGACATAAATATTTTATCCCCTGTGAACCAGATTTCTCATCGGCTCGTAATGTGACACGCTCAATAAGAGCAGGATAAAGAGTTTCTGAAATTAAAGTTAAATAGTTGATATAAATCAACTTTATATAGCCGTATTGTAAGTTTTAATAACCTTAAAATAACGCTAAAAATAAAATTAAATACACACTCAACTTAGATTATATTTCAATTTTTTGAGTCTTAGCACTCTACAAGGTACACATGAAAACAAACCTTCCTATTACTGGTGTAGAACTAGAGTTCTCGAACCGGTCTAATATTCTTTCAACGACTAACCTTAAAGGTCAGATTACTTACATAAACCGCGATTTTATAAATATTAGCGGCTTCTCAAAAGAAGAGCTTATTGGCAAGAACCACCATATTGTCAGACATCCCGACATGCCTTCACCCGTTTTTAAAATGTTCTGGGCTGATCTTAAAGCAGAAAAATCATGGATGGGTATTGTCAAAAACCGTTGTAAAAACGGAGATCACTATTGGGTTGATGCTTACGCTACACCTATAAAGAAAAATGGTCAGGTTGAAGAGTACCAATCTGTTCGCCGTAAGGCCCAACCTCAACATATCGAGCGAGCCAAAAAAGTCTATGCACTCATTAATAAGGGTCAAACACCCCGCGGTGTTAAAACCTCCACCTCTTTAACAACTAAGTTATTGGCAAGTATTGCACTGCCAACGTTAATACCTATTGTAACTTACCTATTACACGGCTCCGGTATAGCGCTTCTAGTCGCTTGTATTATTGCCTCGCTCATAAGTGCATTTTTCACTCTGATATGGTTAGCCCCCCTGAGAGCAGCACTTAAGCAAGTTAAAAAGATAACCGACGATAAAGTCGCTCGCTATGTCTATACCGGCCGCTCTGATGAGGTCGGTTCAATTTTGTTGACTATAAAAAAGCTAGAGTCCGAAAATGCGGCCCTAATTGGCCGAATAAATGATATGTCAGAAGCGCTAAATGACAACGCCACAAACTTGAGTGCGGCGGTGAATCAATCTGAAACTTGGACTATGCAGCAGTTTCAACAGACTGAGCATGTTGCTACTGCTGTTGATCAAATGTCAATGAGCATTGGTAGCGTGGCCGACAGTGCCAAAGAAACTTCGACTGCATCAATTCGCGGACTAACGACAGTGAAAACAGGCAAAAGTGTCGTTGATGCAAATGCCGCTGCAATATCCGAATTAAAGGCACAGATTAATAACGCCTCACGCGTCATTAATGAAGTTTCAAAAAGTAGCATCGATATTGAAAAAATTCTTGATGTTATTTTGGGTATTGCCGATCAGACAAACTTATTAGCCTTAAATGCGGCTATTGAGGCTGCCAGAGCTGGTGAGTATGGGCGTGGCTTTGCTGTTGTTGCTGACGAAGTAAGATCATTAGCTAATCGAACACAAAATTCCACCAAAGAAATAAGACAAGTAATTGAAACACTGCAAAATGGTGTCAAAAATGCAGTGAGTGTCATGGAAGCGGGCGAACTAATGGCGGAGGACAGTGTCAGCAAAAGCAAGGAAACAGCCTCCCATTTAGAGGAAATTCTGAAGGTGATCAACACCATTTCCCACATGAGCGACCAGATAGCACAAGCCGTTGATGAACAAAGTAAAGTTGCGCAGAGTATCGGCGAAAGCGTGACAAGCATTAAGACAAGCTCTGAGCAGAACCTGGACGCAGCTAAGCTCAGTAGCGATGTAACTGACAAAACTGTCAATATTACAAGGCGACTCGATCAGTTAACCAATCAATTCTGGGATACTCAGCAAGCCAATTACTAAGGCTCCTATGTATGACACTGGGACTACTCCCGGTGTCATAACTTTGAATTTAACTCCCCCCCAAAAAAACTCTACCGAATTCTAATTACTTTCTAACTGCAGTTTAATATTTGAAAAACACCACACAACTTCTACTTTAACTATTAGAAAGATAAGAATTTTCGCAACAGTAGAGACTTTTATCATGAACAGAAGCTTTAGCTGGGGCGCAGATACATTATTCGTTTTTAGCCTTAATGAATATCAGCAAGTATCGCACTGCCCAGAAAATATTCAGGGTCTGATGAAAAAAGACAAAGACGAGTTACTGAAAAAACCTTTAACTGAACTTATCGACAGTAACGCTCTACCCGATAAAGTGATTAAAGAGGTCAATACCTCATTAAAACGCGAAGTCCCCTGGCGAGGCATTGTCCCTTTTAATGTTCCCGAGCGAGGTACTGTTTGGTTTGATGTTATTGTTCGAGGAATATTCCGCCGTGGCAAAGTCACAGGTAGTCAATGGTTAATGCACCAGGCAGACAGTGAACACGCTTCAGCAGCTAAAAATGTTTATAGAAAGCGAACTCATTGGTTTCAATGGCTAACTCGTCCATTTCGTAACTGGAAGAACACACGTAGGTGGGCAAAAGCCTTAGCCGATGCGGATGGTTCTACTGCCAAAACTCAACACGAGATATTCGGCAGCTCTTCTCCAATGGGAAGAGCGATGTATGAGCTTGCCTTGCGCGACTCATCATTACTTGCTCTTACCGCTCGTCTAAGTGAAGGTAATGACGTGTTGGCGGAATCGGTCAATTCAACCGCCGAAAATGCATCAAAGACAGCGGATGCTACCGAACAAACGGTGCAAGACATTGAGCAAATTGCTACTTCTATGGAGCAGATGGGGCAAACCGTTGA
>Ga0115561_1001091_pt1 | contig 19610 bp, 18 predicted proteins | sample COGITO_mtgs_1105_4_FD_87201 | JGI IMG/M metagenome (GOLD analysis project Ga0115561, IMG submission 87201) | Pelagic marine microbial communities from North Sea - COGITO_mtgs_110512 | ecosystem: Environmental > Aquatic > Marine > Epipelagic | place: Germany:Helgoland, sampling site Kabeltonne...
ACCGCTGGTGGGCCGAACTGTTGGGTTGTACATCAGGAATACTATTTTATGCATTATTGAATAATATAAAAAATACAAAAGATGCTTATGCATCGAAAAACGAGAAAGCTTAAAATGAGCGATTTTTTTAAAAAACTACTAATAGCTATCTTAGTCTTAATAGGCTTATCAGCCCCCAGTATTTTACCTAGACTGGGTAAAGTAGCTGTCAAATCCTCGGACGAATTAGTACACGTTGCAGGTAAACAAGCCGACGAGTTCATAGAAACGACTAACCACTCGAAAGTTGAGCCGTTAAAAGCCGCAGATGAAATAGAGAAAACGAATGATACTAAAGATCCTGAAGTCTTAAAGGCTTTGGAAAGCACGCCAGATCTTCTTCAATTAATTGAAGATCACAATACTGAAGATAAAGATAGCCGTGAGCATTGATCTCAAATGCGGAACTTAATAAGAGCTACTGTGAAAGACTTCATGAAAAACCGGAATGAATGTTAGTAGACTGCTGGGTATCTAGGGTTCGCAAAGGTGAATTTCGTTTCACTAACGAGCAGTTAGCGACAATTGCTGAAGCTTTTATTTAGCTACGAACATGTTTGATTAAGCCTTACCTGTCAAGTCATGATAGTTTTACAAAACCTCCTAAAAACTGTGAAATACAATGGCTATTATAAAAAAACCGATAACAAAAATTCTGGAAGCAACTACTGCCGCACTCATTGGGATACTGATTTATATACTTTTAACTGAAGATAAATCAAAGCAGTTCCACCCAACAACTGGCCTTGAAATCGATAAAGAAAACGCATTACTCCAAACTCTACTGGAGAATAGTGCTTTAATCAGTTCTTTTAACTTAGCTGTTAGCGTTGTCGCTATAATTTTTGCATACGTGATTTACAGCCGATGGAGTAAAGATGAATCTATCAAGCTGCTCATGAGTGATATACAAGCACTTAAAAGAGAGGCGTATACATTATCAGCGATAGAAATCCAAATGACCAACAGAAGCTTTAAGTTTTTTCAAGACGAAAATGCTAAGAATACTTCTCTGCTAACTCCGCTAGATGAAGCAAAAGCTTTAACCGAATATTTAAACAGCTTTTTCGAGAGAGCGTTAGAGTATCAAGGCAAAAAAGTTGCCATTAGAGATGAGATTATAGAGAGAGGAAGGCATAAGATAGAGCTAAGAAAACCAGAAGACATGTTTCACGACAAACTGATTGAAGGTATTTCTCAGCTAATGGAAATTGAAAAAGACAAAAGCAAGCTTAACTACGCAAAAGAAATTAAGGATGAAATAACAAAGGAAGCAATACTAAGAAGACAAAGAGAACTACAAGAGCTAATAAACCTAACCGAAGAAGTAAAAAGAATTATATAGCTTTCCATCAATACGCCAATTACTGAAAGGCTCGTAATGAGGGAGCCAGCCACGAGCCATGACGTTCATGTAGCGTTTTACGTAGGGCGGAGGGTTCCCGTCAAACCATTGGTAAATCGTTCGTAGACTCACGCCAAAATGGTGAGCAGCAGCCTTATAATTAAAGGCGAATACGTGCACAAAATCCGTCTGAAATTCACGATCCACGGTACAACATCCCCTAAATCCAGAAAATCCTTTTCAGGTCAGACAGTTATAGCAGAAATGTAAAGAATTTCGAATGTTGTGCTCTCCCAATTTGGGAAAAAAGTGCAGTACTACTTGCACCTTTGCCCGTTGGGTTAATGTTTTTTATTTAACTCTCGCCTGTGGCGATCGTGAAATTGGTCTGGCAGGGCGGGCAGGTGTACCGAAGAGGAGCCTTTCTGATTAGTTTCGGTCAGTTATGACTTTTGTCAGCGGTCAGGTCAGCTGAGTCTGGCAATAGAGGGCTTTGCCCCTATTTATCTCAATGAGAAAGCCACCAAAAAGAGGCTTAAGAGCGTAACAGCCAGCTGGCAAACGGCTATCTGTCAGCGTCGTTCTTATCGTAGACATCATCGTTTAATGACTCGAAGCCAAAAACGTCACGACAAACCAATAGTTAAGCAAAAATAACATCAAGTATCGCTGTACGGTCCTCACTGCCAGCAACTTGAAGTAGTTCAGGATATTTACGGATTGCATTAATCCATACTTGAATAACTAATTGAGGCTCTAAGCACAGAAATAAGAGCGTTAACACGAACAAGCCCTGAAAAATTTTCAGGGGCTTTTTATGTTCACTTCACAGGCCTGGAAAGCAACTGGATTTCGATATTACCTAATTGCGTATAATGTATATTATGTTAAATCATAACTATATCAGTATAACAGCCCTACGAAGTGCTTACTTTTTAAAACTGCTGCTGAGCTAGATCTGGAAGCTTTTCGGCAAGAAAGTCGATAAAAACACGTACAGCGGGAAGAATTCCCCGTCGGTGTGAGTACGTCATATGCATAATTCCGATTGGCAAATGCCAGTCGGTTAATACCGGAACTAAGTCGCCATTATTGACCGCTTCGTTACAGAGGTAATTAGGTAAAGCGGCAATCCCTAATTGTTTGATTGCCGCTTCTCTTAACACAATCATGTCATCGGTAATAAGACGTGGTTTTATTCTGATATTCTTTTGCTGACCCGAACTGTGAATCAGTTCATAGCCATAGCGGCCATTTGTGTAGTGCATGCTGAGATGCTCGAATTTTAGTAAATCTTCGGGTTTCAGAATGGCTTTGTCCTGAATTAAGCCGGGCGCAATGTAAAGTGTCTGAGGTGCCTGGCTAATTGGTCTGGCAATCAGGCTGGAGTCTTCTATGGTGGGTCTAACCCGCAAGGCAACATCAATGCCCTCTTCAACCAGATTCACTGGACGGTTAGTAACCACGAGCTGTATTTCGACCTCCGGGTACAAACTCATGAATTCTGGTAGCACCTGAACTAACAAACTCTGACTGATTGCATAAGGCGCGCTAACTTCAACTTTTCCTCGCGGCTTATCCAGTAGACGCTGAGTGACTTGTTGAGCTGACTCCGCAGCACTGACAAGGCGTTCACAATGCACCAGAAACTCACGGCCAACATCAGTTAGTTTAAGGCCGCTTCGACTTCTGTGAAAAAGTCTTGTGCCCTGTTCGTCCTCCAATTGAGTCATTTTCCGGCTTATGGTTGATTTTGGCAGACTTAAATCCCTTGAGGCAGCGCTAATACTGCCGGAGGCGATAACTTGGGCAAATAGATAGTAATTTGTGACATCGGGAAAAGACATAAAAACCTCAAGGTTCCGTTAATGGAACGTCAGTTCTCATTTTAGCTTCTTATTAAAGTATTTGGAACGAATTATACTGTGCCTATCTTAAAAAAGAGAATAATGAGGTTTGTATGAAAGTCTTACATTTAGATTCGGGTATCTTTATTGATCAGTCAGTTAGTCGCCAATTAACTCGCGACATTCTCTCTCAGCTTAAAAATAACCAAGAAACAACGGTTGTGTACCGCGACTTGGTTGCCAACCCGGTTGATCACCTTACGGCTGAAGAGCTTTTAGCCGACGATAAGCCTTTGATTAATGAGTTGGTACAGGAACTTTTTGATGCAGACACCATTATTATTGGTGCGCCCATGTACAACTTTACTATCCCTACGCAGTTGAAAGCCTGGATTGATCGCGTGCTGCAGGCCGGAGTAACTTTCAAATATACGGAACAAGGTCCACAGGGCTTAGTTAAGGACAAGAAAGTTTATATCGCTTCAGGCCGTGGGGGCATTTATTCTGAGGGTGATATGCAGGCATTGGATCATCAGGAAAGTTATTTAAAGCAGGCACTTTCTTTTATCGGAGTTACTGACGTTACTGTAGTTCGTGCAGAAGGAATGAATATGGGGGATGAACCTCGTCAACAAGGGTTCGAGCAAGCGTCTAAAGAAATCGCTGCTATATAACTTCATAAAGCGCACCCTATTCGTCATCGCGGTGCGCTTTTATTTGTATCTCATCGCCTAATTGTATTACTTCTATTTCTATTGGTTGGCAGCAGACCTGGCAATCGACAATCTGCTGTTGCCCAATATCATTTAACCAGTCCACTTCAATATCGTTAATTGTCATGCAATAAGGACACTCAAATGTTTTTGGATCGGTAAGACTCATAGCAGGCACCTTAAATTAAAGCTCTGGTCTACAATAGTAATCGAATCTTTGAACTTTTGCGTAGCTTATAAAATATTCAATTTAAATAACCGGCTGAGTGCGAATGATGACATCGTGGTTAAAACAATCCTTAATAGTAACGTCGTTATTGGTCGCTAGTACAACGCAGGCTCAAACACCCGTTGAGTATATCGAGGCGAATAAAAAATCGATAGTAAACACAGTTAAAGTACCAACCACCCTTTCAGCCATGAATAACTCGCAGCTTGGTTTTGCGGTTGAAGGGAAACTATTAGAGCTTCAAAAGGATACCGGCGACTCGGTCAGTAAGGGAGATGTTTTGGCCACGTTAGATGTGCGTCAGATAAACTCCCGGATAGAGTCTTTGCAAGCGCAGGTACAAAGTGCTCAGGCGACTCTGGAAGATGAAAAACAACAACTGAATGAATTAGACACACTTGCTGAAACGGACTTTGTACCAGCAAGTGACTTACGACGTTCGCGTACCAGGGTTCAGGTGGCAGAGTCACAACTGGCTGAAAGCAGAGCTTTGTTAAAAGAAACCGAAGTAAACCAAGAATATCATGAACTTAAAGCGCCTTATGATGGTGTTATCACAAACCGAAGCGCTGACCTTGGTGAATGGCTGGGTGTTGATCAGAATGTTTTTCAGTTAGTTGCCGACAAAGACCGCTACGCCGATGTTTTTCTGTCGCAGTCTTATTACCCTTCTATTGACTCTGACACATTGGTGAAACTCAGTCACAAAGAAACTTCTATTAGCGCTAGTATTAAAAGAGTTGTGCCCTATGTGGACGGAAATGATCGCTCTTTTCGGGTTCGCATTACGGGCGACTATCCGGACAATTGGATTTCAGGCATACCTTTAACTGCAACCTTTGAAATTGATACAAAACGCAGACAAACCGCCGTGCCGCAAGACGCTATAGTGCGTTACAGTGATGGCCGTACATCGGTTTGGGTCGCAAAAAAAGAGAATGATAATTGGCAGGCAATTGAAAGACCGGTGGAACTTGGCCTGAGGTTTAACGGCTATGTGGAAATAGAAAACGGCCTGGATAATGGTGAGCGCGTGATAGTCCGGGGGAATGAGGCCCTGACCGATGGGCAGGCTTTGGAGCTGACGGAGTCTGCGGATTATGATTGAAGCGGTTATTAAGCATAAGCACGTAACTATAGTCTCTATCTTGATCCTTTGCCTGCTGGGCATTACTGCGGCACTCCGTATTCCCGTACAAATGATACCGGATTTAGAAGTTCGAACCATTTCTGTTCAGACACAATGGCCCGGTGCTACGCCTCAGGACATAGAGAAAGAAATACTCATCGAGCAGGAAGAGTTTCTTCGTACGGTACCTAACTTACAGCGCATGGAAAGCAGTGCAAGTAATGGCGAAGCGAGTATAGAACTGGACTTTCCTTTTGGTGTTGATGTTACTGAAACATTAATCCTGGTTAATAATGCGTTAAGTCAGGTGCCGGATTACCCAGCGAATGTCGACGAACCTCGAATTTTTTCCGCGTCTTTTTCAAGTAATGCTTTCATGTACTTTCGCGTCGCTCCTATTGAGGATAATCCGAAGAATATCGATATGGTTATGATGCGAGATTACATTGAGGATAATGTACGGCCGCGAATGTCATCGGTTGCCGGAGTATCTCAGGTAAACGTTAGCGGAGGTGCTCAGCGACAAGTTCGTATTCTGATGGACAAAGACGCCCTCATTCAATACAACGTGTCGGTTAATGAGGTTCGCTCTGCAATTAGCAGTCGTAACCGCGACACCTCGGCAGGTGAACTGGAGCAAGGTAAACGCCGTTTTTTGATACGAACCGTTGGACGGTTCGAGTCACTTGAAGAAATTGAAAACACAATTATCCGTAGGACCGGTGACAGCCTGGTTAGACTTAAAGACGTGGCTGACATCGATTTTAATCACTTTGAGCTTAACAGCGAGTCCTGGTTCAAAGGCCAGCAGGTACTTAGCTTGCAGGTTCAACGTGAACTTGGTTCTAATGTCATTGATATCAAGTATGCCATGATGGACGAAGTCGAACGCATCAATGAAGAGTTACTTCGCCCTGCCGGAATGGAAATTACGTTAAACTCGGACGATGTTCGCTATGTGGAAAGTTCCGTCCAAAATGTGCTCTTTAACCTATTACTGGGCGCCCTATTTGCAACCTTAGTCATGTACGGATTGATGCGCTCCGGGCGCGCTACGCTTATTGCCGTAATTGGCATCCCCATTTGTACTCTGGCCGGCTTTTTAGGGCTGCTGTTACTCGACAGAACCATTAATGTTATTTCTTTAGCCGGTATTGCCTTTGCCATTGGCATGACACTGGATAACACGATTGTTGTGCTGGAAAGTATCGAGCTGGAGCGACGTAAAGGGTTAAACCCTAAAGAAGCGGCTATTGAGGGAGTAAAACGAGTCTGGACTGCGGTACTCACGTCAACACTCACGACCGTGATGGTTTTTCTTCCTATACTCTTTATCGTTCAGGAAGCCGGGCAGCTCTATTCTGATATTGCAATTGCCATTTCTGCATCGATTATTGCCTCGATGTTTGTCGCCGTAACTTTAGTACCTTTGTTAGCGGCCTACTTCCCTGCTGAAGCCAAAACAAAAGTCACCGACAAATTAACTAACCGTATTGATTCTGCGAGTCAAAAGTTACTGGCTTCAAAGAACTCCAAGTTAACCACTGTGGGCGTTACTTTTGTTGCGGTCGTAGGTATTTGGTGGTTTCTAACGCCGCCAGCGGAATATCTGCCAGAGGGTGAAGAAGCAAAAACCTTCGCCACAATGAGTGCACCGCCGGGCTACAACTTAAAAACCATGTCATCTATTGGTGACGAAATTAGAGCTATTTTTGATCCGGCTTTAATGACAGAAGAAACAGAAGTAACACGCTCAGGCGTTACCATTCCTGCGCTTCAGACAATGAGCCTTAGTGTTGCACCCTCAAACATTCGTATTATTGCTGAGACTCGTGATAAAAACCGAATTGACGAATTAATGGGTGTGATAACAGAGGTTTACGAGCGTTACCCGGGTATGCGGGCTTTTGCCGCTAAAGGATCAATTATTAGCAGTAATGACGGTGGCACCCGCAGCATTAATGTGGATGTTGGTGGTCGGGAGCTTAATGAAGTTTATGCTGCGGCGCGTGCAATATATAACCGGTCGCAGGAGGTTTTTGATAACCCAAGAATACAGTCAACGCCTAATTCACTTACCCTGGCACAACCCCTATTAGAAATACGGCCCGACTGGGAGCGTATGAGTGAGTTAGGTTTAGATGCAGACAGTTTTGGTTATGCGGTTTCTGCGCTGACAGACGGTGCCTTTGTCGGTGAGTATTTCCAGGGCGACGATAAAATTGATATGTATCTTTATAGCGAAAAAGGTACCGAAGTAACCCCGGAAATGCTGGATGACTTACCCGTTCTTAACGTAAATGGCCGCCCGGTATCACTAAACGCCATTAGCGAAGTGCGCCAAATAGTTGATACCAGTACGGTTCGCCGGGTAGACAGTAGACGTACCGTAACCTTGAATATTATACCTCCAGAATCGGTGGCTCTTGAGTCCGGTGTTGAAATGGTGCGAACCCAAGTGCTGCAGCACTTAAGAGAGCAAGGCGTTATAGCGGCAGACATCTCCACTCAGTTATCGGGAGCCGCCGATCAACTGGCAGAAACTCAGGCTGCATTAAGCGAGAATTACGTTATCTCAATAGCTATTATTTATCTGCTGATGGTGGCTATTTTCGCCCACTGGGGTTACCCCCTGCTTATTATGGCGACTATTCCCATGGGGATCAGTGCAGGTATTGCCGGCTTGGCTCTGATGAATGGTGTTGGTCAGCTATTGCCAGTCTTTGGGTTACAGCCGCTGAGTCAACCGTTCGATATGATCACTATGCTGGGCTTTCTTATTCTTATGGGAACGGTAATCAACAACCCTATTTTGGTTGTGGAGCGTGCAATCTACCTACGTGATAAAGAAAACTACCCTATCAAGAGAGCCGTTCAGGAAGGCCTATTGTCGCGGGTCAGACCTATTACTATTACCACTTTAACAACACTGTGTGGTATTGCTCCCCTGGTCTTTATTCCAGGCGCTGGTACAGAGCTTTACCGCGGGGTTGGGGCTATTGTGATGTTTGGTCTCATAGGTGCTGCGCTTGTTACTATTTTCACTTTACCTGCACTATCTGCACTGGTACTAAAAAAACGAGGGGTGAATTCTTAGACAAAATATTGATCTTTGCGCTACTTTTTTACTGTAAATATTTTGTAAACTGCCGATAGTCTATTAAGTAAGCTTTCCGTCGGTTGACTAAGGATCATCAATGAAGATCATACAGCAGTTAAGTATTACGCAGAGACTCGTTTCACTATTAGGGATTGCCGCTTTAGGTACTGCACTAATGGTCGCGTTTATGATGTTCATTCTGAACAACCTGCTGGTTGAAGAAGAAAAACGTAAACTCAATGCCGTACTTGATACAGCTCATACTATAGTCAGTCATTATCATCAGGAATATCAGGATGGTAACCTCAGCGAATCTGAAGCCAGAACGGAAGCTTATGCTCGCCTTGATAACATTCGCTACGAAGGCGTGGAGTACATATTTACGCTAAGTCGTGACGGTGTTTTAGTACAACACCCTTTCTCTAAACAATTAGTCGGCAAAGATGTAACCAGCTACGAAGATCCGGAAGGCACTCGACTGTTTCAGGAAATGGTTCAGAAAGCACGTTCAGCTGACCGCGCTACCGTGGAATATATATGGCAAAAAGGCAGTGATGCCAACAACCTGGTTCCTAAAATTAGCAGAATAAGAGTATTTGAACCCTGGAACCTTATTATGGGGACAGGTCAGTACACCGATAATATTACCAGCATGTTGTGGCAGGAGTTTTTTAAACTAGCTGGGTTGGCCCTGTTTCTTGCTGTACCTCTCCTTCTTCTGTTTGTGTTGATCATACGCAGTATTACTCGTCCTTTGAAAACGATTAATAATGCCATGTTTGATATTGCTGAAGGTGAAGGTGATTTAACCCGGCGGCTCGATGACTCTGGCTCTGATGAACTCGCTAAATTAGCGACCTCCTTCAATACTTTTGTACACAAAATACAGCAACTCGTACAGAGCGTTCAGGAAAGTGCTAAAAATGAAAGCGAAGCTGCTAGTCAACTCACTGACTTATCGGCTACGAGCAGTCGACAGAGTGATGAATTAAGTTCTCAAACAAGCTCTATCGCTACAGCAATCACTGAACTATCTTCATCAGCTTCAGAGGTTGCCGACCATGCCCGTCAGGCCGCCGATTCAGCGAATACCGCCGATGAAGAAGCTGGTCGTTCGGCAATCATTGTTCGTGAATCGGTCAATAACATTGAGGCACTAACCTCTGAACTGGGTAAAGCTGGCGAGAAAGCCCGGTTATTACAGGACGGTTCAGATAAGATTGGTAATATACTCGGTGTTATTGTTGCAATTGCTGAACAAACGAACTTACTTGCATTAAATGCAGCTATTGAGGCCGCCCGGGCCGGTGATGCAGGACGTGGGTTTGCTGTAGTTGCTGATGAAGTCAGAACTTTAGCAACCCGAACCCAACATTCAACCGATGAAATCTCTTCTATTGTGGAAAGCATTCAGGGAGCAATTAAAGAGGTCAGTCAAATTATCAATGATGTGGAGCACCGCTCAGCATCGACCAACGAAGAGGCGTTGAAAGCCGAACGAGCAATCAGCCAAATTCAGGAAGCGGTCGCCAATATTTCCAGTATGAACATACAAATTGCATCAGCCACCGATGAACAAAGTCGGGTCACTAAAGATTTGAATGAAAACATCACGGGCATTTCTGACCTTTCCCATGCTAACCAGGACGCAAATACGCGGGTATCTGAAGTAAGCCGGGATCTCAGTAAAAACAGCATTGATCTGAGTCAACTTGTGAGCCGGTTTAAAACAAAATAACCTTAAAAAGACTAGGGACAATAGTAATCTGCCCTGTACCTTTTGAGTCACAAGACGTAAAATGCACGTACTTTTACATGGATCGTGTCTGGTAAAAGTCACCTTTTTCCTGATCTTAATCACTGCGGATTTAAAAGATGAGTCAAACAATTCCACAACAACCGATCGAATATAATATGAAGGTCGTTCGGCAGTTTACTGTCATGACCATTATTTGGGGTATCGTCGGTATGGCGTTGGGCGTATTGATAGCTGCTCAGCTAGTCTGGCCAGAGCTAAACTTCAATACACCTTGGTTAACCTACTCCCGTCTTCGCCCACTACACACTAACGCGGTTATTTTTGCGTTTGGTACCAGTGCACTTTTTGCTACCTCTTATTACGTGGTTCAAAAGACCTGTAAAGTGAGCTTGTTCTCAGACAAGTTGGCAGCTTTTACCTTCTGGGGTTGGCAGGCCGTCATCGTTGCAGCGGTTATTACTCTGCCTTTGGGCCTATCTAGCAGCAAAGAGTATGCAGAACTGGAATGGCCAATCGATATCCTGATTGCTGTCGTTTGGGTTGCTTATCTCATTGTTTTCTTTGGGACATTGGCTATTCGTAAGACATCGCACATTTATGTGGCGAACTGGTTCTACGGTGGCTTTATTGTTGTTATCGCCATGCTGCATATTGTGAACAGCTTCGCGATACCAGTGTCGTTTACTAAGTCATATTCAATCTACTCAGGTGCTGTAGATGCCATGGTTCAATGGTGGTACGGACATAACGCCGTAGGTTTCCTTTTGACAGCCGGCTTCCTGGGCATGATGTATTACTTTGTGCCAAAGCAGGCAGAACGCCCCGTTTACTCGTACCGTTTGTCGGTTGTTCATTTCTGGGCACTTATTTCCTTATACATTTGGGCCGGACCGCACCACTTGCACTACACCGCTTTACCTGACTGGACTCAGTCAGTGGGTATGGTGATGTCAGTCATTCTGTTCGTTCCTTCGTGGGGCGGCATGATCAACGGTATTATGACCTTATCGGGTGCCTGGCATAAACTGCGCACCGACCCAATTCTGCGCTTCCTGATTGTATCTCTGTCATTCTATGGTATGTCGACTTTCGAAGGTCCGATGATGGCAATCAAATCAGTAAACGCCCTTTCTCACTACACCGACTGGACCGTTGGTCACGTGCATTCAGGCGCTCTAGGCTGGGTTGCGATGATTACCATCGGCTCTATGTACTACCTGGTACCTCGTTTGTTTAATCAGAAAGAAATTCACAGCATTAAGCTGGTTAACGTTCATTTCTGGTTACACACTATCGGCGTAGTTTTCTACATTGTTTCAATGTGGATTTCAGGTGTTATGCAAGGTCTTATGTGGCGTGCGACAAACTCTGATGGAACACTAACTTATAGTTTCGTAGAGAGTGTTCAAGCATCGTATCCGTTCTGGACAGGCCGCTTTATTGGTGGTGTGTTCATTGTCGTTGGTATGCTGCTTATGGCTTATAACTGTTACCAGACAATTCGTGCCGGCCGTCGTGAGACAGCTGCAGGCAACGTCGTACAAACTGCCTGAGGGAGAGAATAATGAGTCGCTTTAAACACGAATTTGTTGAGAAAAACTTAGGTTGGCTGTCTATTTTAATGATTCTTGCTGTTTCTATTGGCGGTTTGGTAGAAATCACTCCCCTACTTTTTCAGAAGCAGACCAATGAACCGATTAAAGGGCTACAGCCATACACAGCATTAGAACTTGAAGGCCGTGATATCTATATCCGCGAAGGGTGTAACAACTGTCACAGTCAGATGATTCGACCTTTCCGTGCTGAAACAGAACGCTATGGACATTACTCTTTAGCCGGAGAACACGTATGGGAATTCCCTCACCTTTGGGGTTCTAAACGGACAGGTCCTGATTTGGCTCGGGTTGGTGGACGTTACAGTGATGAGTGGCATCACGTTCACTTAATGAACCCACGAAATGTGGTTCCTGAATCAAATATGCCAGCGTTCCCGTGGCTTGCAGAAAACAAGCTAACGGGTGAAGACACCGCTAAGAAAATGGAAGTTATGCGTTCGCTTGGCGTTCCTTATGAAGATGAGGATATTGCCGGGGCTAAAGAAGCTGTTCAGGGTGAAACCGAAATGGACGCTCTTATCGCATACTTGCAGTCTCTTGGCACTGCGTTACAGCAGGCTGATAAGTAATGGATTACGGAACCTGGCGCGGCGTGTTTAGCCTGATCATATTGGCAATTTTCATTGCTATTGTGTTTTGGGCTTTCAGTCGCCGCACAAAAAAACAATTTGATGAAGCGGCTAATTCCATATTTGAGGACGAGTCATCAGTAGATAAAAGCGACAAACCGGAGTCGAAGAAAGATGAGTAGCTTCTGGAGTGCATGGATAATTGTTCTGACGCTGGCCACTTTGGTGGTACTAATTTGGCTATTGCGCTGGAACATGAAAAATTATACTCACATCGAAGAAGGTCAGGAAATGGACCACGAATTCGATGGAATTGTTGAGTTAAACAACCCTCTTCCAAAGTGGTGGACCTATTTATTCTGGGCCTGTTTTGCCTGGGGCTTTTTGTACTTAGCTTTATATCCTGGGTTAGGCAATTTCAATGGCCTATTGGACTGGAAAAGTTCAAACCAAGACGTTCGCTCTCTAGAGGAGTCTCGTCAGGCAATGGAAGAAGCCCATGAAAAAGGAATGATAGTTGAGTACGATCGTTCGATTCGTGCAGCTGAAGAAAAATACGGCCCTATTTTTGAAGCATTTGCAGAGCAGTCTGTTAAAGAGCTGGCAAAAAATGAAGATGCTTTAGATGTTGGTCAACGACTATTCTTGCAAAACTGTGCTCAGTGCCACGGCTCAAACGCTATGGGTGGCCAGGGCTTCCCTAACTTGACTGATGATGACTGGTTGTACGGTGGTGAGCCAAGCGATATTAAGACATCGTTATTAGAAGGTCGCCGCGGTAACATGACACCTTTTGGTGAGCAGTTCAGTGATAAAGAAATTAATGAACTGGCAAACTACGTCGCAAGTCTTAGTGGCCGCGACAGAGATCCTGACCTGGTTGAAGCCGGCAAGGCAAACTTTGCAGTCTGCAGCGCTTGTCACGGACAGGATGGAAAAGGTAACCAGCAGCTGGGTGCTCCTAACCTGACTGATAATGTTTGGCTATATGGCGGTTCAATTAATAAAATTGAAGAAACTATTAGGTATGGGCGTAGCGGCGTTATGCCTGCCTGGAAAAACATTTTAGGTGAAGATAAAATTCATGTTATCTCAGCTTATGTCTACAGCTTGTCAAACGACGAATAAAACGCAGTATATAGCCCCGCTACGGCGGGGTTTTTTGTAAGAGGTCCTATTATGATTCAACCTTGGTATAAGCAGTTTTGGCCATGGTTTCTTATTTCCCTTCCCGTTACTGTAATGATCGTTTGCGGTGTTATCATTTATTTGTCCATCTCTCAGGGCAACTTTTCGATGGTGGTCGACGATTACTATAAACGCGGCAAGACAATTAACGCTGTTATTGAAAACGTTGAAGAAGCTCAGCGTCGTAATATTTCCTTCGAATTTACTGCAAATCAGGGCAAGTTAACTCTAAAATATGCTTCAGGTGAACCGGAAGAGCTGTCAGCTTTACGGGTTTATTTTGTGCATGCTACTCAGCCTGAAAAGGACTTTAATCGTTTGCTAAGTGTCGCCGCAGACGGTACCTACCGGGCTGATATTCCAGACAACATTAGCGGCAAGTGGACCGTTACTGTTGAACCCTATAACAAGGTATGGAAAGTGAGCGAAAAATATCAACTCCCTAAAAGTGAATTAACAAAGCTTCGTCCATTATTATACGGAGTTTAAACAAATGGAATGCTTCCACTGCCTGCAACCTGTTCCCCGGGGAGTTAACCTTTCTGTTGAATATAAAGGCTCAGAAAAGCCCGTCTGCTGTGCCGGTTGCCAGGCCGTGGCAGAAACCATTATTGAACATCGTCTACATGCTTATTATGAACACAGGGACATCTCTCAACTCCAGGAGACTCCTGTACTCCCTGATGAGTTAAATGATTTGAATTTGTATGACCACCCTGACTTACAAAAAGAGTTTGTAAGACACGAAGGTGATGGCACTGAGGTTGCCACTCTGACAATAGAGAATATCACTTGTGGTGCGTGCGGCTGGCTTATTGAACGTGAATTAATGCGTTTGAAAGGCATACATAAAGCTATCGTTAATGTTACCAGTCGTCGATTACAGGTTAGCTGGTCACCTGAAGAGTTAAAACTCAGCAATATTCTCAGAGCGTTAGCAGGAATTGGTTATAAAGCTTTGCCATTTCAGGCCAATGAGGCTGAACAGCAATATGAGCGCCAGAGAAAAAGTTATATAAGGCGCTTAGGCGTGGCAGGTATTGCCACCATGCAAGTAATGATGATTGCTTTTGGCCTGTACTTTGGTGTGGTAAGTGACCTCTCTCCTGACTTACAGCGTTTTTTATGGGGAGTCAGTCTGGTATTTGCAACTCCAGTCATTCTGTACAGTGCACAACCTTTTTATGCTGGCGCTCTTCGGGCTATACAGGCTTCACGGTTGAATATGGATATTCCGGTAAGTATTGCTTTGTTAGGAGCTTACAGTGCCAGTGTGTACGCTACTATTACCAATACTGGCGAGGTGTACTTTGAATCCATCTCCATGTTCACCTTCTTCCTCTTAACTGGACGTTTTCTTGAGCTACTCGCAAAGGAACGTGCGTTAAAATTTGCAACTAACCGGCTGACTCTTTTACCTAAGCTGGCTTCCAGAGAAACCGATGACGCTGTTGAATCTATTGCTATTAAGCAATTAAACGTCGGCGACATTATTCGTGTAAAAGCTGGTGAAACCATTCCTGCCGACGGAGAGTTGTTAAATCCGCAGGCACAGGTTGATGAAAGTTTGCTAACAGGTGAAAGCCTGCCACGTTCGAAAAAGCTTGGCGACGCAATTATTGCCGGCAGTATTAACCAGCACTCGCCGATACGCGTCAAAGTGACGGCTATTGCTCAGCAGACCGTGCTGGCGGGTATTATATCAATGCAGGACTCTGCATTAGCGGTTAAGCCAAGAGCTCAGCAAGTTATTGATAAAATTGCCGGTTATTTTATTGCTGCCATTTTAATTATTGCTGTTATTACGTTCTTCAGTTGGTGGTGGATTCAGCCTGAGCATGCGTTGTGGGTTACTTTAGCGGTTTTGGTTGCAACCTGCCCTTGTGCTTTATCACTTGCCGCTCCCACCGCGCTTACAGGTATTATTCATCGGCTCAATCGAGATGGCATATTACTTAAAGGCGCTGATGTATTAGAGTCTGTAAAGCAGTTAGACAAAGTTTGTCTTGATAAAACCGGTACTTTAACCGAGGGGCAGTTTCGGCTTGTTGAACGCCAGGACTCTATCGATCCCAAAACAGTGAATCATATTGTTAGTGGACTGGAACTGTTTTCCGAGCACCCTCTTTCCGTTCCTTTGAGTCAACTTTCAGATGCCCCTGCTAAATTTACTCATGTCAGCAACGAAATGGGGGCCGGACTGCAAGGCGAACTTGACGGTGAAGTTTATCGAGTCGGCAGTGAACGTTTTATTCAGCAATGGCACCCTGAGTTTAAAGCACTTAATAAGTACCAGGTAATTGTGGCAAGCAAAAAGCAGGTTTTGGCGCAGTTCCGGGTTGAGGATCAAGTACGGGACGGTGCAGCAGAAACCATAGAATGGTTAATAGAAAATAGCTATGAGCCTATTATATTAAGTGGTGACAGTGAGTCCAGAGTCCATGAACTGGCTAAGGAGTTAGGCATAGCTGAGTACCATAGTGGATTAAAGCCAGAGGAAAAATTGGCATTCGTTACCGAACAACAACAATTAGGTCATACTGTCTGGATGGTCGGTGACGGCATCAATGACAGTCCGGTTCTTGCAAAAGCTGATCTTTCAATGACCTTTTCAAAAGCATCAGACTTGGCGCAAACCGCAGCCGACGTTGTACTAATGTCAGAGTCATTGAATCAAATAAAAGTGGTTATAGAAAGCGCTCTGAAGACACGCAAGGTGATGCAGCAAAATTTCACTTGGGCATTAGTTTATAATGTATCTATATTACCTGTTGCAGCTATTGGTATGGTTGCACCATGGGCAGCAGCGCTTGGCATGTCGCTCAGCTCTCTGTTGGTGATTGGTAACTCTTTAAGGTTGTATCGAAAATGAGTGTAATTTACGCGTTAATACCGGTTGCTATAATTTTTGTGATCATCGCCGTGGCTATTTTTTTCTGGGCGGTACGCTCCGATCAGTTTGAAGATATTGAGCGTCAGGGTCTCAATATTCTAATGGATGATGAAGACAACAAGGCCGATGATGAATCCGATAAGCCAAAGCGCTGATCTTGTAACCGCATTACTCATGGGCCTTGCGGGCGCTGGTCACTGCCTGATGATGTGTGGTGGGATAGCAAGCGCCATGGGCATTAATACTAAGCCCCATCATGTATGGCTTTATAATTTAGGCCGAGTGTCCTCTTATATGATAATTGGAGCACTTGTCGGCGGCGCCATAGGCTTTTTTGCTCCCGAAGGTGGTTATACAACCGTTATTCTGCGTTGGTTGGCGGTTATTTTTCTGCTTCTATTGGGGCTTTATTTTACGGGCTGGTTTGCTGGCCTGGTTTATTTGGAAAAAGCTGCAAGCCCGGTATGGCGAAAGGTTCAGCCCTTTGCCGCTCAGCTGAGAAACAAACCGGGTGTTTTTGCCACTTTCTTTGCCGGAACCCTATGGGGCTGGCTGCCTTGCGGTATGGTTTACAGTGCTCTTAGCTGGGCCGCGTTAAGTGGTTCAGCCAGCGGTGGCGCATTAACCATGGCGGCTTTTGGCTTAGGAACCTTGCCAGCTATGGTTGCAGCAGGTCATTTCAGCCAGTTTCTGCACAACTTTTTGCGAGCCCAGGGGGTTCGCACAGCCATGGGTGTTTTACTGATTATTTATGCCTTATGGAGTTTATTGACCCTCCTCAAACCTTTTTTTCAATAAAGCCTGCAAAGCTTTCTGCTTTCGTCTAATCTAACTAATAGACGCGGATTTATTATGAGGTGAGTATGGACGCATTCCGTCATGTTTTGGTCGTTATAGATGCCGCCGATGAGCAGCATAAAGCCTTGAAAAGAGGTCTGCATATGGCTCGATTGAGTAATGCCAGACTGACGTTGTTTTTATCCATTTACGATTTCTCTTATGAAATGACAACCATGTTATCCAGCGAAGAACGCGATATTATGCGTTCTAATCTCATTGCTGACAGAAAAGCCTGGCTAACAGACTTGTTGAGTGAATTTGATACAGACGCAATTGCTATTGATATCAGCGTTGTTTGGCACAATCGCCCGTTTGAAGCCATTATTAGAGAAGCGATTAAACACAAGCATGATCTCATCATAAAAGGTACTCAGGTCAGTGCGAGTTTCCAAAATCTCATTTTCACACCAACTGACTGGCACTTGTTAAGAAAAGCCCCCTGCCCGGTTTTGCTGGTCAAAGAACACGAATGGCCCAGTCATGGCCAAATTATTGCCGCTGTTCACACGGGTTCAGAAGAAGAACATCATCAGAAATTAAGTAAACGAATTATTGAACACGCTCAGTCAATGAGCAAAGTTCTTGATGCCAGTGTGCATTTGGTTAATGCGTACCCTAGTGCGCCCGTTAATGTAGCGGTAGAAATTCCGGAGTTTGATGTCAGCGAGTATACAGATGCTCTCGAGCAGCATCATGTAAACCGAATGGCTGCTCTTGGCCGGGAGTATGGCATTTCCAGTCACTATCAGTACCTTTCTCAAGGTCTACCGGAACAAGTGATACCTGAAGCAGCCAAACAACTGGATGCCGAATTAGTCGTGTTAGGGACTATTGGCCGCACTGGGTTAAGCGCTGCGTTACTGGGTAATACTGCGGAGCATGTGCTGGATCAGTTAAATTGCGACGTATTAGCCATTAAGCCAGAAGACTTCGTTAGTCCCCTCGCTTGAGTTTAATGCCTCAGGTATAATCCGGCTCCTAACGCTTAAATATGACAGGTTGCAGGAGCCATTATGGCCAGTGAAAACAAATACAGTTTCAACAAACTACAGAAACGTATTCGCCGCGAAGCCGGCAAAGCCATACAAGATTTTGGCATGATTGAGGATGGTGACCGCATCATGGTCTGTCTGTCCGGTGGCAAGGACAGCTACACTCTGTTAGACACATTGCAGTACCTTCAAAAAGTCGCTCCTGTAAGATTCTCCCTGATCGCCGTTAACCTTGATCAAAAGCAGCCCGGTTTCCCAGAGCATGTACTTCCTGAGTATTTAGAAAAGCTTGGTGTTGAATACAAAATTGTTGAAGAAGACACCTATAGTATCGTGAAAGATAAAATCCCTGAAGGAAAGACAACCTGCTCTCTTTGTTCGCGTTTACGCCGTGGAATTTTATACCGTACGGCAAAGGAGTTAAAAGCCACTAAAATAGCTCTGGGACACCACAGAGACGATATGATTGAAACCTTGTTTTTAAATATGTTTCATGGCGGCAAATTAAAATCGATGCCGCCGAAACTCGCAAGCGATAACGGTGAACATATTGTTATTCGACCACTTGCCTACGCCCGGGAAAAGGACATAGAGCAATATTCTGAGGCTATGGAGTTTCCAATTATTCCGTGCAACTTGTGTGGCTCTCAGGAAAATCTTCAAAGGAAGCAAATAAAGCAAATGCTTAACCAGTGGGATAAGCAGTTTCCAGGAAGAATTGAGAGTTTATGTACCGCAATGCAAAATGTTGTTCCTTCGCACCTGGCTGACAATGCCCTGTTTGACTTTAAAGCGGTTACTGCCAATGGCGTTGCCGATGAAAACGGCGATAAAGCTTTTGATACCGAAAATTTTAGCTCTGATGCAGTCAATAATGAACCTGCTTTAATGAGTGATATTCCGATTAAACAGCTGGCTTAAACAAGACAAAAAAGGCTCCTGATTGGAGCCTTTTTTTTTATTATGTCGAAGTGCGTTATTCGGGTTGTGGTGGTGGATTCAACTCTTCGCTAACGCGTTCCACAATTGGTCGGTTTATACGGATCATTGCTCGTAGCTCTTCAATATAATCCTCGCCGCGCTCTGAATAGCTCGAAAGCCCAGTAATAAGATCTCGTGCCAAAATATCTGCATTATTTAAACGCTTTTGTTCACGTAGTAAACGTAAATCCAGATAAGCTCCGTGGGTGTTTATATTCCGCATGTAGCTCTTTACCGAGGCATTAACCGAGTCAAACTGCGCAACCTCATGGCGACCACCTTCAACTCTTCCGGTAGGCACTAGACCACAACCTTTCGAGTAACACCATTGCCCAAATAGGTTTAAACCTTTTCTGGAGAAACGCGAAGT
>Ga0115561_1001104_pt1 | contig 19436 bp, 21 predicted proteins | sample COGITO_mtgs_1105_4_FD_87201 | JGI IMG/M metagenome (GOLD analysis project Ga0115561, IMG submission 87201) | Pelagic marine microbial communities from North Sea - COGITO_mtgs_110512 | ecosystem: Environmental > Aquatic > Marine > Epipelagic | place: Germany:Helgoland, sampling site Kabeltonne...
ATCCTTGGAAGAAATAGAATTAAACGGATAAACGCATGAAAAAAAGAACAACCCTTCTTTTAATACTTCTTTTGCTACTCCTGTATTTATGGGCTGAACTCGGAGTAGGTATTTTCTTTCAGGACTCTTGGGGTGGAAGTTAATCTATGCTTTTTCAATATTCGAATCGTTAACAGAACCTAGGTTCGTAGGCTCTTCATTTTTATGATTAATCAATAAATTGGATATTGCTTTTAACAAACAACTAAATTTATTTCTTATGAAAAAAATTCTATTTACCTTATTGGTGCTTCCCTTCATTTCTTGTACGGGACCAACCAATCCCAATTATGAAAAAAATCTTGCTGCAGCAAAAAAGATTTTTGTCCTACATGGAGAAGAAAATCTAGAAGCTCAGCTTGCTCTTTTAAGTGACGATATGACTATGGAGCCTGCAGCTTACGGTATGGGAACACTAAATAAAGAAGCATTTGGTGATCTAATAAAAGGCTATCATGTGGCTTTTGATGAAATTAGTTTTGAGGCAAACGTATGGCTACCTGGAACAGATAACGAAGGAAATTTGGACGGAAGTGTTCGAACTTACGGCACTTGGACTGGAGTTAATGTAGCTAGTGGGGAAAAATTGAATCTTAAGAGTTATCATTTTTTTAATTTCAATGAAGCAGGTTTAATTCAACAGCAGGGTGACTTTTTTGACGCTACTGGGATGATGAATGCTACAGGAGACAAAAAGCTTGTAGTTGCTGAATTGAAAATTAAAGCAGGGAAGCAAGATGCTGTTTTTGCTTTAATGGCAAATGAATCCTATGGGTTAAAGGCAACTAGAAACTACAAAGGGTGTAATTCGCTAGTTTCTACTTTTAACGAGGAATCGAATACGCTTTTGGTTATTTCGGATTGGGATTCTTATGAAGAATATGCAGCATATCTTACTTGGAGAACAGAGGAGGATACCGAATTAGTTGATCTTATGAAGCCACTTTTAATAGGTGGAATGAAAGGTCTAAGAACGGTGTATCCAAATTCAATGTATACGGTGTACTAAAACCAGTTAAACTTTTTTAAAAAACCCTTCTTAAGCGAGAGGGGTTTTTTTATGGCAACTGCCCACCTACCAGAAAACAAAACCCGATATTGTATCTTATTACCCCTATACAAATTGATGCATTTTACACTCTTATCATAAAGCACATGAAAATAAATGAATTTAAGCTAGAACGCTATTTTGCAAAACACGAATTCACTGCAAAATACTTACTCTCCAGTTCCGATTGTGACGGTTATGCATTGCCATATCTGTTAGCCCAGGCAACTCAAAATGAATTGGCTTTATGGGAAGGAATGACCTTGGGCTATACGGAAAGTGCAGGAAATCCATTGTTACGGGAAGCCATTGCGCAGTATTATAAAATCAAATCCATAGAAAATGTTGTAGTCGCTACGCCCGGTGAACTGAACTTTATCAGTATGAATGTATTACTCGATCCAACGGATCATGTAGTTTGCGTTTCACCCTGTTATCAATCACTATCTGAGGTAGTTAATGCCATTGGCTGCGAGCTTTCGTTTTGGAAGCCCCGATCGGATGAATGGGAATTTGATCCAGCTGACTTAGAAAAACTGATTCAAAAAAACACCAAATTAATAATCCTAAATTTTCCTCACAATCCAACCGGTAGTTATCTAACACAGGAGCAGTTGGACGAAGTTGTTCGCCTTGCCAGAAAACACAACAGCTATATTTTTTCAGATGAAATGTATCACAAACTTATTGCTGATAACAGACCGGAAATAGCCCCAATAGCGGATGTTTATGAAAAAGGGATTAGTCTTTGGGGAACCTCAAAAACATTTGGATTGGCCGGTTTACGGACAGGTTGGTTGGTAGCCCAAGACGCTGAATTCCTTAAAAAAGTAATTGCATTCAAGGATTACCTCAGTATTTGTAACAGTGCCCCCAGTGAGATTCTATCGATCATCGCATTGAATCATTTGGATGCATTCTTACTCCCTAATCTTGAAAAAATAAGCAGAAACATCGCCCTTTTCGATGCCTTTGTTGCTGAAAATCCCATCCTATACTCTTTTACTAAACCGAAGGCGGGTTCAACCTCATTTGTTCCCTTGGACATCAAAACCTCTTCCTTAGAGTTCAGTAATCAGCTGGTCGAAAAAACAGGTATAATGACCCTTCCGTGCGAAATGTTTAACCATCGTGGAAAGTATATTCGTGTAGGTTTTGGAAGAGCAAATTTTCCTGAGGTGTTGGAAATTCTCGGTAGATACCTAAAAACTTATTGAATAAAAAAACCCTCCATTTGGAGGGTTTTTTTCATTATCAACTGTTTTTTTACTAGTTATTCGGTAGTAATTCTTCAACTAATTCTAGGTTAATACGTTGTTCACCAAAAATCATTTCTTTGGATTCATTGTACAATTTTAGGTCTGTTGCCCAAGTATCCCATCCAAACATTTCGTCGTAATCCTCTTCCCAAGTTGAGTCTAGCTCTGGATTATTGTTTTCAAACGTATTGAATCCAATATAAGAAACGTACATATTGCGTTGTCCTCCTGATTGAAGTCTCAGTACAATTCTTGAAGCATCTGGCATCCTCTTGGCAAAAACTTTTCCAATGCGTTCCATCCATCTTCCAAAATGATTTATGTGTGTTGGTTTAACCATAAAGGTGGTTTTTGACAGGTGCTTGTAGGGAGGGTCGTTAGGATCAACATTGACATCCGCCCATTTGAGGCGTACCCAAACTTGTTTTCCTCCGTCTGGATTTGCATAAGGACTTACGTTGTCTTTCCAGTATTTTAATTCTTTTGATGCATCTCTATCAAAACTTTTAGAGGTCTGAAACGGCATAATTCTTTCGTATACTCCGGCCTTATCTCCAGTAGTGATTCTGTATGTTACAATAAGGTTTGTTGGATCGGAATTGAATTTTTTAGTTTTGATTCCAGCGGCTTTCAAAAACTTTTGTTCCATTCCGTCTTTCGCTTTGTAGTGGAAGGTATTCCAATACTCAGCCTTTGCGTTACGTTGTGCAAAAGTACTAAGTGTAAAAGCAGATAGCAGTGTAAATAATAATAGTTTTTTCATTTGAATTTGATTTGTTAATACAATCGAATATACAAAATTACTTGTTGGTTGCAATTAGCAATCAAATTATTCTTTCCATGAATTAAAATCCAAACTGCTTTAAACGTGTTTTTTTATATTCTTCCATATAATGTTTCACAACTTCTTCTTCGGAGTTTGTTTCTGTGAACTTCTTCCATTTCTTGGTGTTTTCAGAAGGGTTGAAGTCTACATTTTTTATAGTCCAAAGTTGAAGTTCATATAGTATTGGGTAAAGTTCAATCCCTCGGTCTGTCAAATAATATTCTTTGATCTTTTTGTCTTTTGCGTTTCTTCTGAAGCCAATGATATCATAGGAGGTTAGTTTTTTTAAACGATCGACCAGTATATTAGTCGCAATACCTTCTGCCGACTCTTTTAAGAACTGAGAAAAGGTATTTCTGTTTCTGAATAAATCACGAATAATAATCAAAGACCATTTATCGCCCAAAAAGTTTAGGGATACTGCGCATGCGCAAACCGATTCATCTTTTTCGTATTTAATTTTATCCATTGTTTTTATCTTATCGTTAGTTTAGTCATTGATGTAAGAAAAAATTTGAGCTGCTCTAAGCCCCAAATTCTTATTCCGATATCACTTCTTCTATTGAAAACAGTAAGTGACCTTCAAATGCTTCTTTATTTTCCATATGAGGCAAATGCCCCGCTTCTTCAATAAAATATTCTTTCTTATTGGGTAATAATTTATCTAGTTTTTTATCAAAATCGGTATAGACTACTACCTTATCGTGAATGCCCCAAAACAGGTAAACAGGAAGCTCCAAAGAGTCGATGGTTTGGTGAATCTCGTCCATTGTTGTCAAGTTTTTTTGAGTTGAGAGCAACGCATGAGCAAAGCCTTTATGGAAAAGAAGCTTCTCGTATTTTTGCGGCCATTCTGGGAACAACTCTGGTGCATAAAAATCTTCTAGTTGACCAGCAGAGCGGCTAGGATATGTCTCAATAAAAGCTGCTATTTCTTCTGGAGAGACAGTCGTATCCGTTTGTTTTTCATAATCTAAAAAGCTAGAAGAGGAAACATAGAAAAGAGCTTCAATTTTTGAAGCATCCATAGCGGCCATCTTTGAGATGATTCGCCCTCCATTTGACAAACCCACTAAAATTGCTTTTTCAATTCCAAGTGCGTTCATTAAATCGAGTACTTGTTGAGCGCGCAATGCATCCGTCTGCTGCAGGTCGGGATTGTCCGAATTTCCGCGACCAAATAAATCCATCATCACAACACGATACCCTTTTTCTTTGAGTGTATTGAATGTTACTTCCCAAATATAAGAGGGGACTGAAAACCCGTGAACTAATACAACGGTTCCCTCTGACGAATCGGGGTTAGCCTCTTCGAAGTAGGTATATCCTTTACTTAAAAGCACATATTCTCCATTCTCCTCTTGCGCTACTACTTCTCGAAACTTTTGATTTTTCTCAACCGACTCATAGGGTTGGGTATTTGTTGCACAAGCGCAAAAAACAAAACTAAAGAAGAGGGTGTTAAGAGCAAATTTCATTCTTTACGTTTTTATATTATTTGCAAAATAAAGCTAATAATTGGTTTTTAAAATGTTGTGCAAAGGTTTAATGCCTTAATTTACAGAAATTTTAAATGTATTCCTTTGAAAAAGATAACTTTTATTGCAGCGCTGCTGCTAATTACCGTCAGTTTTGCCCAAGAAGCCATCTCAAAGAATCCTCCGGTACCTTATGCTACCAAACCCTTTGGTTCTCTAGCGGCAGAAGGAGATAAAAAAGATATTTTAAAGGTAATCGATGTTTTTATGACCGCTGTGAATTCAAAAGACAAAAGTATTTTTGATTCTGTATCATACCAAGGTATTCAACGTGTTGTTACGCTTGTGGATCAAGACGAAGTCAACACTACAGTTTACGATAATAATAAGCTGCTAACAAGGCTGAAAGACATAGAGGAGGACTTTCGTGAGCGCTATTGGGATGCTGTAGTACTTACGGACGGAAATATTGCATCGGTTTGGGCGCCCTATGATTTTTTTAGCAATGGAAAATTTTCACACTGTGGAGTGGATTTATTCTACTTGGTGAAAGAAAATAAAGAATGGAAAATTGCACACTTTGGCTACACAAGGAATAAGCAGTGTAATTAGTTAAAAACGCCGCTACTTTGACGCTTTGCAGGGGTTGTACTTATGCTCCAATCCGTCGATCTGGGTTCTATTCTTTGCGTATTCATCGAGAACTTTAAATTCTTTACAGCTGCTGCATTGCACTTCGATTAGTGCACCACTAGCATCAAATTTTCGTCTACTTAGGTACAAAGGTGTTTGCTTGCTGTATGCTTTAATTTTGTTTTTGTCTTCTTGCTTCATTTTCAAAAGGAATTCTAGAGTGCGAATTTACAAAAGAACTTCTCCAACTGAGCTAATTCCTTCCTTCTTATTTGAAAGATCCATTTATAAACCAGACCCATTGAATAAAGGGGCGTATGGCTTAATATCCGTTAAAATAGAGCAGTATTGAAAAAAATTAAATTGTATCAATCCACTCCTTTAGAAAGGGCAGTATATGTTTTATTACCTTTGAAGCAATGGAAGAAAAAAAGCCCAAAAACCGAAAGGTCAATTTAGGTGGGTCTTATAAATTTAAGATCGCCAAGAAGTATAGTAAGCCACAAAGAAAAGGAGATAAGGTTGCCAACAGGAGAAAGAAAAAGTAAATGAGCACAAAACAAGTAACCCTTTTTGGAGGAACTGGGCTGATTGGTGGTTTTTTATTAGACCTTCTCTTGGCTGATAAAACCATTTCAAAAGTCCGTGTAGTTACAAGAAAGCCACTTGTAAAACAACACGACAAAATGGAGGTTTTTGAAATTGATTTTTCAAAACCTGAAGAAATTGAGCGCAGTATAGGAGATAGCAAGGTGGTTTTTTCTTGTATCGGTACTACCCAAGCTCAAGTAAGAGGGGACAAAAAAGCATATCGCAAAATAGACTACGACATAACCCACAACATTGCCTTAGGGTGCAAAACAAAGCAAGTAGATCACTTTTTATTTGTTTCTTCTGCTGGTGCAAATAGTGGGAGTTCAAATTTTTATATGGGTCTTAAAGGTGAAATTGACGATGCAGTATTGAATCTAAAATTGAACGCCACAACAATATTCAGACCTTCCCTTTTACTTGGAAAAAGAACTAACTTTAGATCTGGCGAACGGTTGGCTCAAATTATAATGCCCCTGTTTTCTTTTTTAATGCCTACAAAACTGAAAGCCATACGAGGCGAACGGGTTGCAAAAGCAATGTTCGACCAATCAAAATTAAAAAACATCGGGAATCGTGTTATTGAAAATAAAGCCTTGCTTCTGTGGGATGAAAAATAAGCTTTAACTTACACCTAATTCATATTTATTAGTCCCGCTATTGAAAATCTCCTCCTGTTTATCTCTTTGCTTTCTTATGGACAATCGGCTGTCTACAAAAAAAGAGCAGACCTCCGGAAAAAGTTCTGCTCCTTAATAATGTAAAGTGGTTTGGCACCATTTTTACGATACTAAGGTAGGGAATATTACCTAGCTCATTTCAACTTAATTAGAAATACTATTTATTCGGTGTTTTCCAAAAGCTTTTCCGTTCTTTGTATGGAACACTAATTTATACTTTGTGCAAATGACACGACAGGAATTAATCGACGGGTTTCTTTTAAATTTCAAACCAAAAAAAGATCAGGCATGGAAAAGCTGTTATTTTTTTTCACATTACTTAAAAAAAGAACACAACATTGGCGCAGAGCTACTTGAAGGGATTTCTAAAATTAACAAAATAGATTATTGGATTGTTCGATTTGATGGTGCTGATGAAGACATTCATGCAAGAGCTGTGGGAATAGATCCAGATTTTATTGAAGATCCTGAAATGATCTGGAGCCTAGAAGCATTTGAAAAGGATAATTTTTAGGAAATAACCTGCTTAAATTCGTGCTGTTTTTTTTTCATATCTTTCAGTGAAAGTAAGTTCCCAAAAAAATCACCTACAGTAGATCGCTATTTTTATGAAACAAACCATCTTTTTCTTAGGGTTATTTTTACATAGCATATACTCTTTTTGCCAATATACAGGTGCAAATCAGATAATCAATAACGGTGATATGCGCTTTGGTGACGGTGTTGAATTATCAATAAATACATCGGGAAACTTAAAACAACCGTTTTACTTAAGTGTTGGAGGAACATGGAGACAATTAACATACACAGATGTTAGACCGCCACCTCCCGATATACCTTACGCTTTAGACTCTAAATTTGGTGTGGGAGGAGATGGAACTAATAATTGGAATACGAATGGAACTTTACAATCAAATCCTGTTATGGCTGGTCAGGTTTTTGATTCGAGTGGTTTCAGTGGTGGGTCAGGTATTCTTAACGTAAAAGGAACTATCACTGTGGGTACGGCTCAACTTGAGCTGATAAACTCCTATAGTATTAGTAGTGGAGATGATTTTGTCGAAGTATTAACAACAGCGAAAAATATTGGTGCAGCAGCAATCACAAATCTACGGTATTGGATTGGGACACGGGATGACTATGTTGGAGGTACCGACTCACCAACCATAGTTCGGGGTAACCTGGTCAGTGGCGTATTTCAAGAATTGACCCTGCAGACCGAACGATCTGCCGCCCTTCGCATTACAACCTCAGATGAAGGTATTTTATTTTTTACTTTGGCGAGTAATGCAAATAATTCGCATGCTGGTTTTGATTTTGTCTTTAACCCCTCAGAAGCTCTAAATCCTGATAGTGCCTTAATTTCAAACACAATAGACGGGTCTTACAGTATGTATGTTCGAATGAATGATTTAGCTGTAAACGAAACGGATTCATTTACATGGTATTACGCAGCAGCAGCTCTAGATGAGTTGGATGACGTAATTGGAGACGTGGCCGCTACAAGCTGCCCAACCTGTATACCCGATACCGATAGAGATGGGATTTTAGACCCACTGGATAGTTGTCCTTATGCCGCTGGCGTATCCGCTTTAAGTGGTTGCCCCTGGCCCTTATATATTGGAAATAATTATAAAACGACAACTGTTTCCAACAGTATAGAAATTGCTGATGAAGGCTATTTATGCTCTTTAAGTAATTCTAATTATTATAATATCGCCTATCATTCGGGAGCTTCAGCTGAGCCTGTTGTCGGAGATTTTATTATATACAATAACAGTTATACCTTTTCTCACAGTTTATTATTTGACACCGAAGGTTTTGCCTTTATGAAGCTTCGCGATTATAATAAAATTGTTGAAGTACAAAAAAGTAACGGAAAGATTATCGCAGTTTACACCTGTCTTTAGGGTCCGTCCGGTTTAGAGAAAAATGCTGTAAATAGGTGCAATTTTGTGTCTTAAAAAAAACTTATTTCTATGAAAAATCTACTTCTTATTTTACTAGTTGTCCCAATAGTTTGCTTTGGTCAAACTCAGACGCAAGCTACACAAGAAGATGTTCAAACTGTAGGGGTTAAAAAACAAACTGTTGTTTTAGCGTCTTCTACAAAAATTATAACCCCAAAGACAGTCGACTTCAAGGACTACTCACATTTGGCACTGGTAACAATTAATAATCTAGGTGCTTCAACTAAGGGATGGTATCGAATTTATGAAGAACGTCTTTCGGCTTCTCCTCTGGTGGTTTTAAACCCTTTTAAGGTTGATGAAAAGAAAGCCATCTATGACCACAACTTTCTAAAAACAGTTGAAAACCCTAAGTACTTATATCTCGATTACTACCGCTCCAAAGGGGGGGGAAACGATCCTCCTGAAACGAGAATAAACAAAATAATTGTTCGAGATTATAAACAAAAGGTTCTCTATTCCGTTGAACATAAAAATGGTACAATAAAAGAAGCCCTATCGCCGTTCATCAACTTTTAAATTCATTCACGCGCGTGGCATAAAAACAGTTTGTCTTTTTATTTTCGACTACGCTTTTCTTTGATGATTTCTCTTCTTGTTTTTGAAGCCGAAAAACTCAATATTTTAACCAGTCCCTCTAAAAAACTATTGAGCTGTTTAAGCGCTCTGTTTGTTTTTATTTTAACTTCCATTTGAATTGCTTTTAAGTATCTATTGGTGGCATTATCGAACTGCTGCTTAATTCGGAGGACAAGTGCCCCATACAGGTTTGTTCGCGTCTGTCAATCCAGAATTAGGAGCAAAATTCTCTGGTTCTGAATCGAAATTAGTGACACACCAGCTTGACAAATTTTGATTGAATGCTGTAGCGTCTTCAAAGAGGCCAAGCATTTTTGTCGCACTAGAAGTGTCCCAATTTGAGATATCTTGGTTAAACGATGAAGCGCCTTTAAACATACTCCCCATGTTTAAAACACTAGAAACATCCCAGTTGCTTATGTTTTGATTGAACGAATTTGCTAGATAGAAAATTCCATCCATATCCGTGACGTTAGAAACATCCCAAAAACTAATATCGGAATTGAATGAATTGTTGTTAAAAAAATTGGATAGTGAAGCACCCGAGCCTGACATATTAGAAACCAGGGTTGTGCAGAGGTTGACATTTCCATTTGCAATTTGACCCCCAATCGTCGAATTGTTGACCGCTAAATAGGTTGTGCCTTCAATTTCATCTTGATCTCCAACCTCGGCCTCAGGACATTTACAAATGTTGTTCTCAAAATATATAGTCCCCGAATTTTGAATGGGAATAAGGGTTTCCGTTTCTTCTTCTCCGTTTCCACCGCCACACGAAATTTGTATCAATGCTAATAATAATAGTAGTTTTTTCATTATTGTAAATTAATTCAATACAAGATATAACATTATCCCCAAAGCGATTCGAAGCCAACCGCCTTTTAGCGACCTACACTTATGAGGTTCGACACCTAAATTATTGCGACATTCTCTCGAAATGAAAACAAGTTTTTCAAACCCTTTTGTATCTTGAGGGTTAAATCCGTTTTATATGCCCTTATTAATTGTCATTCTTGGAATATTATTACTGTTTGTTTTAATCGCAAAGTTTAAACTCAATGCCTTTATTGCCTTTATCATTGTTTGTGTTTTTGTTGGCGTGTTTCAAGGAATGGAATTGGATCTTATAGTCGAAGCCATCCAAATTGGAATGGGAAATACTCTTGGATTTTTAGTTATGATCTTAGGGCTTGGTGCTATGCTCGGAAAACTTGTTTCTGATAGCGGGGCTGCACAAAGAATTACCTCAGGATTGGTAGCGAGTTTTGGGATAAAACACATTCAGTGGGCAGTTGTTTTTGCTGGATTCATAGTGGGTATCCCCATGTTTTATTCCGTCGGCTTTGTCATCCTAATCCCCTTGGTGTTTACGATCGCAGCTGCAACAGGACTGCCTTTGATTTATGTTGGATTGCCCATGCTTGCCTCTTTATCGGTGACCCATGGTTTTTTGCCTCCTCATCCAGCTCCTACTGCTATTGCAGGTATGTTCAATGCAGACGTGGGCAAAACTTTATTGTATGGGATTATAATCGCAATTCCAACGATAATAGTAGCAGGACCCTTATTCACTCGAACAATCAAAAACATAAAAGCTACTCCGCTAAAGGAGTTTTACAACCCAATTGTTTTAAAAGACGATGAAATGCCGGGCATGGGGATTAGTCTATTTACTACATTATTACCCATCCTATTGATTCTATGTTCTACCCTATTTACCCTTTTTATTTCTGGAGAATCTATGTTTAAACAGCTTGTTGTTTTTATCGGAAATCCCGTGATAGCAATGTTAATTTCAGTACTAGTGGCCCTCTATACTCTGGGTATTTCACGAGGAAAAAAAATGCCTGAATTAATGAATTCTGTTTCAAATTCGGTCTCCAGTATAACGATGATTTTACTGATTATAGCTGGTGCTGGTGCCTTAAAACAAATTCTGGTAGCGAGTGGCGTTAGCGATTATATTGGAGCCCTATTAAACGGCTCCTCAATATCACCTTTAATTTTGGCCTGGTTAATCGCAACTGTAATACGAGTTTGTGTAGGCTCGGCAACTGTAGCGGGTTTAACAGCCGCAGGAATTGCGCTTCCATTGGTTCAAAACAGTGGCGTTTCTCCTGAATTGATGGTGTTGGCCATCGGCTCTGGTAGCTTGATGTTGTCGCATGTAAACGATGGTGGGTTTTGGATGTTTAAAGAGTACTTTAATCTAACGGTTAAGGAAACACTTTCTACTTGGACCATAATGGAAACTACTGTTGGAATTATGGGGCTGATTGGCGTTTTAATCTTGAACATCTTCCTATAAAAAATAACTAATGAAAAATCTACCTTCAGAACAATCCAAAAAACTAAACCTGATATTCCCTCCTGCACCAAAACCGGCTGGGGTGTATAGGCCCATACTCGTAGTCGATAAATTTTTATATGTATCCGGACAAGGACCAATGAAAAACGATGGGTCATTAATGCTGGGACGTCTAGGGGATAATTTAACTACCGAGGAAGGTAAATTAGTCGCAAGGCAAGTTGGTTTAACCATGCTCTCCAGTATTCAAACGCATTTTGGAAGTCTTGATAAAATTAAACAGGTCGTTAAGGTTTTGGGGATGGTTAACTGTACCCCTGACTTTAAACAACACCCACTTGTCATCAACGGTTTTAGTGAACTGATGGCTGATGTCTTCGGAAAAGAGCAAGGAATAGGCGTAAGAAGTGCTGTAGGGATGATTCTTCCAGATGGTATTCCTGTGGAAGTAGAAGCAATATTCGAATTACATTAATATGGCAAACACCCATTGGTATACAATTAAGAATGTTGAGGAAATAGTCTCTCCGGCTCTAGTAGTATATCCCAACAGAATTGAAGCGAATATAAAAATGATGATTCAAATCGCAGGGGGGACGGATTCACTGAGGCCTCATATCAAAACCCATAAAATTGTAGAAATTATTAATCTGCAATTAGAATACGGTATCCACAAGTTTAAATGCGCTACAATAGCTGAAGCAGAATTATTAGCTAGATGTGGTGCCGCAGACATTCTTTTAGCGATGCAACCCGTAGGAATCAATATCCATCGGTTTTTTGAGTTGATGGTTCAGTATCCAAACGCTTCTTTCTCTACAATTGTAGACAATGAAGAAATAATGATGACAATGAATACCATTGCCTCACAAAAAAAGCTCGAGGCTGCTCTGTGGTTAGACCTTAATAATGGGATGAATAGAACGGGAATAATACCCGATAACGAAGCGGCTTTACTGTATCAAAAAATAGCGTTGTCCTCAAATTTAAAAGCCAAAGGGCTGCATGTATACGACGGCCATATTCATGCGTCTGACTTTACTAAACGTAAAGAAATTTGCGATCGCGATTTTGATTTGGTCTTAGGATTAAAAAAGCAAATAGAGCAGTTGGGAATCCAAATCAAAACCATTGTTGCTGGTGGTACACCTACCTTCCCAATTCACGTAAAAAGGGATCAGGTAGAAGTATGCCCCGGCACTCCCTTGTTGTGGGATCAAGGGTATGCAGATGCATATAAAGATTTAAAATTTCTACCAGCGGCAGTTTTAATTGGTGCTGTTGTAAGTAAACCTGCAAAAAATTTAATGTGTTTGAATCTAGGGCATAAGGCTGTTGCAGCAGAGATGCCTCCCCCCAGGTTAAAAATTTTGAATTTTGAAAAGCTCGAACAAATAAGCCACAGCGAAGAACATTTAGTAGTCGCTTGTGTCGATTCCAAGAACTATATAATCGGTACCCTTTGTTATGCCATCCCAACCCACATCTGCCCTACAGTAATTAAGTATGCCAAGGTGTTGACCGTTATTGATGGAACGATTACTGGGCATTGGAACATCGCAGCAAGAGATCACATACTTAACTAATGACATCAAAAGTTGCGTTCAAATAAGAGGTCATTGCTTGTGATCCATAAATGAAAAAATAATTTTATTAAAACATATGTTTATACTCGACGCACACCTTGATCTTGCAATGAATGCCATGGAATGGAATCGGGATCTGACCTGGTCTGTGAATGACATCAGGGAAAGCGAACTGGGGATGACAGACAAGCCCGATAGAGAGCAGAACACCGTTTCTCTTGATGCGATGCGTAAAGGAAATATAGGGCTTTGTGTAGCGACCCAAATCGCTCGTTATGTAAAAAAAGACAGTCCGTTACCGGGATGGAATTCTCCCCAACAGGCATGGGCACAAACACAGGGTCAATTGGCTTGGTACAAAACCATGGAAGATCTTGGTGAAATGGTTCAAATCACGAATAAAGCGCAATTGAATAGCCATCTAGCCTTATGGGAAAAAGATCTTGTTTCAAAAAAACCCATAGGGTATATTCTGAGTTTAGAGGGTGCTGATTCGATTGTAAACATGGACTATTTAGTCAAATCACACGAACAAGGATTAAGAGCGATAGGCCCAGCACACTATGGTCCGGGAACTTATGCGCACGGCACCGACTCCGTTGGGGGAATTGGAGCTAAGGGAAAAGCATTGCTTAAAAAAATAGAAGAATTGAATTTAATTCTTGATGCAACTCACTTGTGTGATGTTAGTTTTTGGGAAACCATGAAAATATATAATGGGCCGGTTTGGGCAAGTCACAACAATTGTAGAAAATTTGTAAATCATAACCGACAGTTTTCTGATGAACAAATCAATGAGTTGATCCAAAGAGATGCAGTCATTGGAATTGCATTAGATGCATGGATGATGGTTCCAAATTGGGTCAGAGGAAAATCTACTCCCGAAAATATGGGTGTACGCTTAGAACAAATGATTGATAACATAGATCATATTTGTCAATTGGCAGGGAATTCGTCTCATGTTGGTATCGGAACGGATCTCGATGGTGCATTTGGAAAAGAACAGGCCCCTGCAGATTTAGAGACAATTGCCGACCTTCAAAAGGTTCCATTGATGCTCGCTAAAAAAGGATATTCAGAACAGGATATTGAAAACATTATGAGTCAAAACTTTATAAAATTTCTTCAAAAAGTTTGGAAATAAGTTGAAATGAAGTATTAATGTAGTGTGATATTATTTATCGAAATATAAGATCCTTTTACAGTAATAAAAGGGTATAAATATGTTAGTTATAACGTGATTATAAAAGAATTTAAATCTTGTTCGGGTGAGAGATTTAATTTTTTTGAAATCCTGTATCTTTGGGTTTCTACAGTTCTTTTAGACACGCCTGAAATTCTTGCAATTTCATCATTGGAGTGATTCATTTTAATGTATGCTGCAAGCCGCAGGTCGGTTTTAGATAGTTTAAATCTTTTGTTTAATTCTATGTAAAATTCTGGATATACATTCACAAACATTTTATCAAATTCTGAATAAGCATTTTCAGAATTTAAAACCAAATCCAATTGTTTATTGATATTAAATAAAGTTAGGTTCTCAGATTTTGAATTTGACGATATTTTTCTTTTCAAACTCTTTAAATATTCGTTACGCTGAGAAATAAAGTTTACCTTACTTGTTAACTCTCTGTTTTTCTTTTCGACTTCATTTTTAAAATACTGGTTTAATAATTCAAGTCTTTGCGTCTTTTCAAGCTGTAAATTATAATTAGCCTTCAGTGTTAAAAAGCCAAGCAAAAGGATCGTTAACATGATAATCACAGCAAATAATTGCCTATTCGACTTTAATTTGTTTTCATTGATTAATCGCTTAGATTCGGCTAAATTGAGGTTTATTTCTAATTTCCCCAGTTTGTTGGCCAATGCAGAAGGAAAACTAGAGGATGAAAGGAGTATCAAAGAATCTTTAATTTTTATTATTTCAGCATCTAACTTTTTCTTCTTGTAGACGTTTTCTAATACCTTGTAATTGTATTTTTTTTCTTTCTTGTTTAAGTTTTTTATTTGAAGGTTTTGCTTGGCTACTTGCTCAGCCATATTTAAGTCGTTCAACCCTAGATAACATTCCGCGAATCTTGAACCCAATGAAGTCAGTTCATCTGGAAAGTCAAACATAATTTTTTTTGACTTTGTGAGGTAATCTATTGCCTTATCATATTCTTTTATCGATTGATAATATGCTCCGAAAACGAGATAAGAATACCCGTAATTTCTTCTAATCAAGGATCCTTTTTTATCTCTTAAATCGGAAGAAAGACCAACATAATAGGTGTCTATTTCTTTTAGGCGGCTCTGTGCCACAGAAAGTTCATTTTTTCTGATTTCGACACTTAAAAGTTGTGATAATGAATACAGGATGTCTTCATGTTTTGGCCTTGTCATTCTTTTTTGATAAACTTGAAAATAAATACTATCCGTTTTATCAAGATTCCCTTTTAAATCTTCTATCAACCCAATATTAGAGTAACTGGTGTTGAGGCCAATAAATTTTATATCATTGTCTTTAATTTTTTCAAACAAATCAATTGCCTGACTATATTTTTGATAGGCTTTGTCTAAATCTCGATTTTGAAGATAGATATTACCAATGTTCAAAATAATCCAAGGAGGGTAGTTAATGGTAGGAAACTTCTTTTCCGAATCGGGAAGTGCTTGATATTGTTTAATCGATTGATTAAAATATTCTAAAGCCAGATCGTCGAGACCAACATTCTGAAGGATCTCTCCAATCAGGCCATAGGTCTGTTGGATTAGTTGAGTTGGTTCAGCATCGTACATTTTATTGGTAAATTCAACACCAAAATCTATCGCTTTTGAAGGATTGGTAAACTGATACTTAAGTATAGTATCCCGAATTGATTTGCCGTCCTGAGAGTAAACTAAACTAGAAAAAAAATATAGTAAAAATATAAGTTTCTTAAACACCTCGACAAGTTAAAAAAAAATAACGTATTAGGTGAGTTTTGAATTTTGAATCAAATTTAATTTTTCTCTCATCTTTACAAATTGTGCTATTGATCTTCTTTAAGGCTTATAGTGTATCGACTTAACACAGTGGGGAAAATGCCCCTAGAATAAATGATTATTTCGTAGGAATTATAAAAGGTTTTCTGTCTTCATTATGCCTTTTAGGTTGGTTGGCTGTTTGGATTGTTGATTAGCCTATAATAGGGTAAGCTGAATATCTGTTGGCGGGTGCAAAATGTTTTAAAGGATGCTGATGCAATTCTTACGGCTGAGTTTACAAGAATCAACAGCTTGAAATTTTTGACAGAAATGAATAAACTCCTAAAATAAATAATGTCTTTATATAATATCCAATAAGAAAGGAACTGCTAGGTGAGGACTACAAAGAATCATTACCGCTTGAGCTTTATTTAATCCATAACGTCTATATCGCCTTTTAGAAAAGATGCTAGTGTGCTTGTTCTAAATCTTTTTCATAATTATTTGCAGATTTCCAATAAAAAAATATGGCTAAAAATAGAGGAAGTAAGTTCAAGGTCAATGCGTAACGCAAACTAAAATTTCCTAAAGTTGGCTCGAGAAAATCACTTAGTATTCCTGCGGATAATGGTCCAAGTGCTAACCCTATCCCATTCATAAACAAAAGGATTAACGCGGTAGCAAATGCTCTCATTTTTACATTAGCTAGTGTTTGACCCACTGCATATACTGGTCCAGTGAAAGCAGCATTGAACATTGCGAAGGGAAAAATAGCAGCTAAGGCTATTTTTGAACTCCCTGTAAATAAGATTATAATGGCAGGAAATAGAGAGAAAATACAACTAAGGATTGGTACGTAAAGATACCACTTTTTGTTTTTTGCTCCTTTTATATCTGCCAATCGACCGCCTATCAAAGCACCAATCAAGCCACCAATTCCTATTGATAAGCCCAAATTTATACTTACTGTTATCAGGTCAACTCCATGCGCTCTTTGAATGAATGATGGCAAAAAATTATTGAGGCTGTAAGAAGAAAAAGTAGTAAACCCTGCTCCCAAACACAAATAAAAAAATGATTTTTTAGCAAATAACCCTCCTATAGCTTCTTTAAAAGTAGCGTCTTTTATGTTATCAACATGACCATCAATTTGACCTCGAATAGGTTCTTTTAAAATAAAATACAGAAGAATAGATAGCACAATGCCGGGGATTCCGAGTGCGTAAAACGCAATTCTCCATCCATATTCAGATGCAATTGATCCCGCAACTATGAACCCTAATAAAATCCCGAAAGGCACTCCCATACTGTATATAGAAAAAGCCGTTCCTCGTTGTTCTTTCGGAAAATAATCTGAAATAATTGAATGAGATGGAGGCATTCCGCCTGCCTCTGCTGCACTTACTCCAATTCGAGTCAACAACAATTGAAAAAAGCTTAGAGCACTGCCGGACATAACAGTCATGAGCGACCAAAATCCTAAACTAAATACGAGAATGTTTTTTCGGTTATATTGATCAGCAAGTTTAGCTATTGGTATGCCAAGTGTTGTATATAATAAAGCAAATCCCAGGCCCGTTAACAATCCCAATTGCGTGTCACTTAATTGTAGGTCTTCTTTAATACTCTCCTGCAGAATAATAAGAATTTGCCTGTCAGCAAAATTGAACACATATATTAAGGTTAACATAGCTAAGACAAACCATTTGTTATTCATAATTTTGAAGTTATAATAACAGTAAGATAGAGCTTATTGAGGTAACCAAACCAACTCAATCATAAATATTATAAAACACCCAGATCCAATTGCTTGAAGATAGCAGCTTCTCCCTCTGTTATTTCTATACTATATTTGACTCCTTCCTAAGCTGAATTCAAAAGAGCTATACAGGCGTTTACATCGCCTTTCTTTGGCTTAAATATCAATCCAAGGGGTCTCTTGTAATTGGATTGATTTCCTAACTAGCTTTTTGCTAAACTTAGTTACAAGAAAAAACCCCTCGTTTTCACGAAGGGCTTTATAAGGTTAGTGTAGTGTAACGGTGACACTGTGGAGAAGATGGGATTCGAACCCACGACCTCTTGACTGCCAGTCAAGCGCTCTAGCCAACTGAGCTACATCCCCAAAAGAAGTTAACTATTTGCCCCGACCTGCTTTGCGCACGATGGTGCTTCCCTTGGCGCCACCTTTTGCTTTTATTATTACAGTTAAGTATATACAAACTTAATCAATTTCTTGGCACTTATTTGGCACTCTTTCTAAAACATAACAAAGTAAGCTAAATGTTATTGTATATATGGATAGTGTGCTACTCCCTATAATGCCACCAAACTTCTGTCAAAAATGTAAGGCAGTTGGTTCAGGTAAACCTAGCCGTAAGAATTGCATCAGTATCCTTTATACGTTTCGCACTCGCCAACTGATATTCAACTTACCGCACTATATGCTAATCAGCAACGTAGCAGTTGTATTCTAAACGTTTCAGGGGGCGAACTACATAATTACTTACTGGGATGTTGCCTCGCTTACTCGCTTCGGCTGGGTTGTTTATGAGGTTTGTTTAAATGTATACATAACAAAAACAGTCAAATGTTATTGTACATATATAACATCCTTAATAAACACTAATATGAAAGACACAAACAGAGAAAAGCATATACAAGTAAGGTTTACAGAACCTGAAATAGTAAAGTTTAAACAAGTTGCTAGAGATAACGGGTTAACCTTATCAGGGTTTGTTAGATATTCAATGGCGAGAACAAGCGTGATACTTAATCAAGTTAAAAAGGAATTCTAATGGAGAAGATAACTATTGAAATACCTGTCAAACTAAAGAGTGAACTAATGGCAATAGCACATCAAAAAGGGATGGTTTTAAATGAATACCTCAACATACTTTTAGTTAATAAAATACTGTAATATATGCCAAGACCAAAAGGAATTAAAAAAATAACTACATAAGTTAATCAGAACATTCTCCTGTTGTAAATTCAATAATTCCAGCTACTCTTGCCTTGCAATCATTACTGTATGTTATTCCATCAGAACCACAAACAGGTTGGTATATTTCATAACAAACTATGCATTCTCCTATTGTAAATTCCTTAACACCTTCTGCTAATGCATAACATTCATTGCTATATGTTATTCCATCACCACCACAAACAGGAGAACCGATATTGGGACAGGCTTCTTCATTATTGCAAGAGATAAAAGAGATTGAAATAAAAAGGAAGGAAAATATAACTTTCATAAAATAAATTTAAAGAGTAATGCAAATCATAATAATTCGAAATTTACAAAATTATGCCAAGACCTAAAGGCTCTCCCAACAAAATAACAAGCGAAGTAAGAAGTAAACTACAAGACTTATTAGATGATTTAATAGATTCTTTAGACTTAAACGAGTTAGACGCTAACCAGCGCATTAAGATGCTTCAAATAGCCCTACAATACACTTTACCGAAGTTGAAACAGGAAACAGACGAG
>Ga0115561_1001108_pt1 | contig 19410 bp, 19 predicted proteins | sample COGITO_mtgs_1105_4_FD_87201 | JGI IMG/M metagenome (GOLD analysis project Ga0115561, IMG submission 87201) | Pelagic marine microbial communities from North Sea - COGITO_mtgs_110512 | ecosystem: Environmental > Aquatic > Marine > Epipelagic | place: Germany:Helgoland, sampling site Kabeltonne...
TAATGTTTCAACGGCGTCGAATTGGGCATCGTGCCAATAGCGTGCCTGATACCGTTCAGCGGCGGTGCCAAGCGTAAATCGGGTACCATCCTGCGGTTTTTGGCCCGGTTTGTATTTCCCGGAAAGGAATCCGCCCGCCAGCGGATTATAAACAATGACACCGAGACCTTCACTCACGCAAAGCGGCAACAGTTCTGTTTCTATGTCCCTGTATAATAGGTTGTAACGCGGCTGCACTGAAATGTAACCGCTCACGCCAAGCCCGTCGGCCGCTCGCAATGCCTGACCCAGCCGCCAGGCTGGATAATTCGAACAACCAACATATCGGACTTTTCCCGCCGTCACGAGATCTTCGAACGCGCGAAGCGATTCCTCAATCGGCGTCTTTGGATCAAAACCATGTGATTGATACAGGTCCACATAATCTGTCCCAAGACGGCGCAGACTGTTGTCGATCGATTCCATAATATGCTGTCGGGAAAGACCGGCATTATTCAGCCCTCTTCGGGTTGGCGCAAAGCACTTGGTTGCGATGATCAAATCATCGCGATTACCCTTGTCCTTCATCCAGCGCCCCATTATCGCTTCTGTTTCGCCCAAGGTACTCAGGTCGCCGCCCAACGGATAGGCGTCAGCCGTATCAAGAAAAGTCAGCCTATTGTCGACCGCTTTATCAAGGATAGCGCGAGAGCTTTTCTCATCGACCTGAAGCCCAAATGTCATCGTACCAAGACATAGCGCTGGCACTTCCAGCCCATGCCGCCCCATTCTTCTCTTTTCCATTTACGACTTCTCCTGCAATAGTTGTAACGTCGCAAGCTTTGCCTTCAGCGCTCGCAGGGCCTGCTTGTTGGCATTCTTGATTGCATCCATATCGGGTGCGATCTTGCTGATATCCCCAAGCTCCTTGAGCACCACATGGACATCATCATGACCTTCCACTTGGCTCATATCGGTTAACCACCGGCTTACATTAGGGAACGATGTCAGGTCAAAAACATTGGTGAACTGTGGCTGTAACTGTCCAATCTCGACATAGGCGGCAAGGTCCGCCAACATCACCGTATCTCCCATCAGAAATTTGTTATCGGACAGGTAGCCTTTTTCCAGTGTATTAAGCGCAACCGTCAGATTGCGTTTCGCGGACGCCTGAATGGACTCAGGAATATCCAGGTCTTTTCTGATCTTAGGCGCCACCAGACCGACCGAGGCTTCCCGGATATTTCGGTGATGGTAATGAAGATAAGCATCAATTTTCGCCCTTACCCTTTCGTCATCCGGATAGACATCCGTCCAGCCATTCGTGCGCGCCAGGTAAGTCATAATCGCGTGCGCTTCGCCCAGCGTGAAGCCAGTCTCCGGCTCCTCTATACACGGAATGGTACCGCTCGGGTTCTTCGCAAGATAGTTAGGATTACGACTGCCGGTGTCTCCTTTGGACCCTGGATTGATTAAAACCAGTTCGAAAGGCATTCGCTTTAGCAATAGGAGCCATAAAACTGCTCTCACTGGTTGCGAGAAAGGTACACCATAGACAATAAGTGGCTGCATACTACCTCCTGTTTTTTTAGTTCACTAAGGGAAGATATCATGCCGCATCCCTGGCCTGAAGTCGGCGCGTCTTTGCAAGTTTTATAACTAAACCCTATGCTACCGCGAACTCTCTTTACACTAAACGGTAACCCAAATGACCCAACCTGCCTGCCTTGTCATTGGCGCGGGCGCCGGTATCGGCGGCAACGTTGCTAAAAAGTTCCCACAGGAAGGCTATCACTCGGTCCTATGTCGCCGAAGCGATGAAGCAGGGCTTAACAGGCTCAATATCACCCATCAACACCGGTCGGTTTGGACACATGAGCTGGACCTTCCTACCTTTTCAGATACGGCGTGGTGGAATCATGAAGGTTGATAATCCCTTCGATTTTGACAGCGACCCTTTTCATCAATACCTTGGCTTAACGCTCGAGGAAACGCGCGAAGACTACGCCCGGATTAGACTTAACATCCACGCCGGCACACCGACAGGCATCGGCGGTAGCGTCAATGGGGGCGTGCTTTCAACCATGATCGACATGGCCGCTGTACCAGCGGTGTTCACCAACATCAGAGCAGGCAGCGAACCCGCCGGTACCGCCGACCTGCAAATTACTTACCTGCGACAGGCGCACGGTAGCTGGATTGATGCAGAAGCCAAGGTGATCAAGCGTGGCAGACAACTCTGTACGATACACGTGGATATCAACAACGATAAAGGCATTCTGTGTGCTACTGGCAGGGTGCTTTATGCGCTAAGAACCGTTGGTTAAGGGAAGCAACCAGCGGCACACTAACGCAGACAGCACCGACTTTGCGCGACATGCCCCGTCGCAACGGGTCCCGCCTTGCCCGAAAAAGAAGCCTATACAACCGGGTGTGCGCATTTTAAGTCCAGATGGCCCAAGCCTGGAAATCGAACATAACGACATCGCTCTGGCTAAAAACGCTGGCTAAAAAAATTTCACTAAAAAAATAATCAAGTACAACCGCCAGGCGCGCGAGATTGATTACCTGAAGCGCTCGTTCCACTTACCATCATGCTCCCTTGTACAAGCTTCCTCTGTATCGAAACTCACCTGCCGTTGCATATCCTTCACCGATATCGCCACAGCACTCAATTTTTCCGCGATAAGGCCGCGTAAGTAGTCACCCTGATGGGCCGCTAAAGCGCCAGATAATTCGTCGTTAGTGTCAAATACACAGACAATGGCAAGTGAGCCGGATACGTCTTTATAATTAACGAAATGCGTAATCCATTTGAACCCGACAACGTCCGTAAGCGCCGTATCACAAACCTTATTAAGCGCATTGCACAACAAGTTTTCAATTTTCTTATCTGCTTTTCTCATTCGTATTCGCGTCGGGCATCATGCTGCAGTGGCCCTACTATATCTTCGCATTTCACTTTCCGATACCTAACAGTAGCGTCGCCAGGTAGGTTTGCAATCGTCAGACCCGTAAAGGCACTGCTGCGCCAGACTCTCTCGAACGCCGCGATAGCCAACGCCAGTTCAATCGGTTTACACGTCCAAGCCATATAAAGTCAAAAAAGAGAAAGGAGAAACCTGCCAGAAAACCGCTCAACCAGACCTCTTTTCGTTGCCGGGCAGACCAGAAACCCTGGGGGGCGGGCACCCAAAGGACATCTCCGTCAAGGCGCCCGGCGCCGAAAGTAATAATAGGGGGCAGCGAAACCTCTGGCTGTTAGTGCTACCCGAACACCCGATAGCCCCGGGTTTCCATACAACGATAAAGTATCTTTTCCTTGCGGTGCTCCGCTTTGCGGAATCCCTTTGCGCCGCCGGCGACCGCGCCAATACCGGCACCCTGCTCGGCATCGTCGCTGTTGCCCAAAATCGCCCCAACGGTCGCTCCAATCGCAACGCCAATAGCGCCCGCCTTCGCTGTTTCTCCCACGGTATCTACCTGATAAGCGTACGACCGGCACTCTGCAAGATCATCCTGATACTGCGCTTCATCGACACCACGACGATCAACGATGGGTTCATTGGCACAGCTCATCAGGAGCAACGGTAAGGAAAGCAACATCACTGTTCGGATCATCTGACTAACTCAATAACTGGATGTCACTAAGTTAACGCCTGGAAGCTGAACGGGGAGTGAATCCAAGCTGAACAGGGCAGGTTTACGTACGCTCACTTTTGCCGGGCCTTGCTTGCAGAGACGCCATAATCGCCGCGTGCCGCGTGCGATCTATCCGGTACCGGACATACAACGCCAACCCGCCAAGGGTAAACACAGATGTCGCAGGGCCTGCGATGAAACCCAACTGCCAGACAATTTCAGCAGGAACTGAACCCATCACGGCCCCTCGTGGAAATGCAATAAAATCCAGCAGGATTCCTCCAGCCACTAGCCCTATAGAAGCAGATGCCTTGTTCGCAAATGACCTGGCAGCAAATATAACCCCTTCCCTTCGCTCGCCAACATCAAGTTCATGTTCATCTGCAATATCCCCAAACATCGAGTTCAAAGTGGCAAACACAATAGGCGCGAGCACGGTAGTCATTCCACTGCTGACAATCAGCACCAGCAACAGGCCGGTAGAGCCGGGCTCGGGGAACCAACTAACGTCAAACAATGTCAGCACTATCGGTGTGTTGATGTTCACGATGGTCAGCGTGGCGCATCCAATTAATGTCGGCTTTTTGTCAAAGCGACGGGTTAGTATCGGAATCAAAATCACCGAAAGCACCAACCCGACGAACATTCCTATTGGGATGTACGCCAGTTGCTCGGTGGTCATCCCCCAGAAATGAAATCCCATAAACGGATTAAACACGGCCTCAACGGACAGTATAAAAACGCTCAGCACCATGCCGAAAAAGAGCACAAAAAAAGAATGGTTTTTGAACACCTCTTTCACCTCACTCAGCATTCGGAATAGGGAAAAACGCTCAACAGAAATGTTTTGAGTGCGACGTAATCTGGGAATCTCGTGACGCGTCCCGACAACACTGACGACAATCGCGAATATCATCGTTACACCGGCGAAGATCGCCCATGACGAATAAGCACCTTGGTTCAGTAAGCCCGGGTTAAACGCTTCAGTGGTTGGGAAAAACACTCGGTAAGATATCGGTATAAATACGACAGCGCCCATAAATCCAAAGAAAGTACTAAGGGCATACATCGTAGATCGCTGGTCATAGTCACGGGCCATTTCCGCTCCCAACGCAAGATGCGGAACGTGATAAAACGTAAGCGAACCGCGCACCAGGATGGCGAATACTGCCAGCCAAATAACATAGCTAGATTCAGACAGACCAACCGGCGGATTGAACAGCAGATAAAATGAAATTGCCAGGGGCACCGCGGCAAAAAGGATGAAGGGATGCCGCCGTCCCCAGCGGCTGTGCAGTTTATCCGACACACTGCCTGCCACGGGATCAGTCACGGCATCAAAAATAAGGGCGATCGCCAGCGCAATAGCGCTACCGGTTGCCGATACCTGAAGCACCTGGTTGTAGTAGAACAACAGGAATACGTTAAAGCCCTGATTCTTGATGGATTCTGCCACCTGGCCAAACCCATAAGCCACCATCGTTGGCATACTAAGCCTGTGCGTCATTAACCACCGGTGTGCAAAGAAACAGGCGAACATCAAATCATGCTCTACCCTCCGCAAGCAACACTTGGTTTACACACCGTGACCAACCCCTTCGCGCAGGGAATTGGTTCCTTACGGGTCAATAACGCCAACGAACTGATGTCGGTAAACCTTACGGCAAACAACACGACCGCCGTCCATGCCCGCTAAACAATCTCTTCGCCTAAACGGAAAGCCCATCAATATTTTCGACAAGCAATTAACAAACTTACGTAAACACAATAATCACTCTGGACATCAGTAATGCCGAAGGGCTAAATGCTTTCTTTTGCATTGGAAAACATCCATGAAAAATCTCTTTTCTATCGCGGGCAAAGTTGCCCTGGTGACTGGCGGATCAAGGGGCATTGGCGAAATGATCGCCGCGGGATTCCTTGCCAATGGGGCAAAGGTTTATATCAGCTCACGCAAGGCGCAGGTGTGTGACGCAACCGCTGCGCGACTGTCCGAAGAATATGACAGAGAATGTATTTCTATCCCGGCCAACCTTTCAAACGTCGAAGGTTGCGCGCATTTGGCAAGTGAACTCGCTTTACACGAGGACAAGTTGGATATACTGGTCAACAACGCCGGCGTGTCCTGGGGCGCTCCGATTGATGAATTTCCGGAAATGGGTTGGGACAAGGTCTTCGACACTAATGTGAAAGGCGTATTTTTCCTTACCCAAAAATTATTACCGCAACTAAGAGCCGCTGCCTCCTCTGAAGACCCCGCCAGGGTAATCAATGTCGGTTCAATCGACGGCATTAAGAACCCGGTCTTTGAAACCTTCTCGTATGGCTCATCGAAGGCGGCCGTGCATCACCTCACACGAAATCTTGCCTTACATCTGACCAAAGAAAACATCATCTGCAACGCTATCGCACCTGGTCCCTTTCCCACCTGGATGCTAAGTACTGGTGTTGGCGGCGGGGGCGATACAGATATCGATTGGGGCGCTGTCGCCAAGGGCAATCCAAGGGGACGCGTCGGGACACCAGAAGACATCGCCGGGCTCGCCATTTTTCTTAGCTCCCGCGCTGGCGCCTACGTCGTTGGCGAAACCATCGCCTGCGATGGTGGCTCTGCATACGCTACCTAAAGGATCATCTACAATGCCAAAGATAAATGCCAATAGCCTTTCAATAGAATTTGAGACTTTCGGTGAACCAGACGCTAAACCATTACTACTGGTGATGGGACTGGGGGGCCAGATGATTGCCTGGGATGAAAACTTCTGCCGGCAACTCGCCGACGCTGGTCACTTCGTCATACGCTATGATAATCGGGATGTTGGCCTGACCACTTACTTTGATGACCACGGGGTTCCTGACTTCAAAGAACTCGCGGTAGGATTAATGACCAACGGATCAGTTAAGGTTCCTTACACCCTGGATGACATGGCGATGGACGGAATTTCTTTGCTCGATGAATTAGGTATTGAACAAGCTCATATTTGTGGCGCGTCCCTAGGCGGTATGATCGTGCAGGCGATGGCAATCAATCATGGTGACCGTATATTGAGCATGACTTCCATTATGTCAACTACCGGTAACCCTGCCCTGCCACCAGCGCATCCCAAGGCTATCGAAGCACTGACGTCTAAGCGTGTCGACGACCCCACACATGCGATGGATCGCGCTGTAGAAGTATCAAAAATAATCGGCAGCACGGGCTTCGAGCGAGACGAAGAACGTATCCGCAACAAAGCCCTGGAATCCTACAACCGGGCCTACAATCCGGATGGTGTAGCCCGTCAAATGGCTGCTGTGATGGCTCACGGCGACAGGAGGCCCGGCCTTAATCAATTGAAACTGCCTTGCCTGGTTATTCACGGAGACATCGACCCATTAGTACCTGTCACCGGAGCACATGACACCCATCAGAATATCCCAGGCGCACAGCTCATGATCATAGAAGGTATGGGGCATGACATGCCCAAAGGCGCTTGGAGTCAGGTCGTTAAGGGCATCGCCACGCTAACTCATCAGGCCAAAACTGCGGCGCCTAACGGTGATTGAAGTCGTGCTGACAGTTTAAGGTCACCTTTAGCCACCCTGACGTTGATGTCGATAGCACTGCAAAACCGCTGGAATTCATCTGCACCAGGACACTCAACGGAGAACCATTGCAACTCACACCCCCCCGGAGCAAGCTGCGCCGGGTGTTCACTCTCCTGCCAGTTAATAAAAAAAGGCATCGCGAGCCCATGCGGCTGATGCGTAACAAACAGAATCTGCCACGCCAGTTGAACCCCATCTGGCCTGGTGCGTGACATTTCAATCATGTGATGCCCATAACCAAACCGCTCCAGTACCAAAACCACTGGCGTAAAGTCTTTCGTCGCCACAGCCCAAGTCCTGATATAGCCACACGGCAGGGATAACAGTTCCGCAGCCATAGCCCCTGTAACACCAGCCCCTGTAACACCATTCCCTGTAACATTCTGTACGGGATCAGGGGCAATAATTTCCAGATACTGCTCATTGCCGAATGACAACAAAGCATTTCTGGTTCCCGCTCCGGCATGACTTCCACCAAATTCGGCAGACACGCCGGTCAGGTTCTTTATTTGCTCAATCCCCGCATCAAGATCACTCACTGCAAACATGATGTGATCCAGTTTCATTGGCTATTCCGACACTGGATCAAGGGGCTGGTGATCCAAGATCCATTCGTAGATCACCCGATAGACGTCAACCGGGGCATCACTTGCAAACAGGACATCCAAATGCCCGTAATTTTCAAGCACTTTGATCGTTACGTCATCTGAACCCGACCGCGCAGCGGAATATATCCCGGACAACAGCGACTCTGCGCCAAAGCCACCCGAACCGAAATACAACACAGGAAGAGCCATCTCCCCGAAATGATCGTCAATGTGCGTATTCGGGTCATCCTGCTGTCGAGCAATAGACCGGCCTTCAATATCCTGGATCCTTGGGTAGAACCAATCGTAACCAAGCATTTCACTTGCCAGAATATCAATTGGGGTAATATTGGATCGAGTATTGGCCAGCACAGCCGGACCCCAGGCCAGGTACAGGGTTTCTGCCAACTGATCACCGGATGTCTGGTAACGGTCATTCATCGCCGAACTGGCGGGGTCAGATACAACCCGCCGCATCATTTCAGTACGGGCGTCATGCCCCCGACTAGACAGCACCGATGCGTAGTTAGCTTCTTCGTCAAAAAGCTGTAAGGCAGCGCCGATGTCATAGGATTCGTCAGGCGGCTTTTTAAAACTGCCATCCAGAGCAACCAGGCCCGCGGCCTTCACCTGGCCTGCTAACCCATATGCGAACGACGCCCCCCGACTAAAGCCCGCGATATACATGGGCACCAGGGGCTGGTCCTGCTGGATCTTGCTTACTGCTACTACTGCATCTTCTACGAACAGGTCCATTGACCAGTCCCGCATCAGCGAAAGGTCACCCCTAAAGTCATGGGGAATAAAGCGGGTCCTGTAATCCATCGCATAAACCTCGATCCCCCTTAAGGCCAGATACAGCCAGAGATTATGGTTACTGTCGGCTGTTTTAAGAACACCGTTCATGTTCGTGCCAGGAAGGTACAACAACGTCGCTGTTGTTACTGCGCCGGTAGCGTGATATCGATGCAGCCCGATCCTTTGACCACTGGCATCCACTTGCTGCCATTCAGTCTCGGTCACCTGTCCCTGCGGTGTTGAAACGACGACCGATCGCACATTCTCGAAACCGGTAGTCTTGAAACCAGTAGTCTCGAAACCAGTAGTCTCCGCTATTGCCAGAACCGGCATTAAAAAAAGAAAAGAAATCAAATATCTCATGACAGCAGATGCTATCAGTAAGATTCAATTGAGTGTATTAATACACGCGGTGAAAGCGAATTAGATGGACGCTTTCTGACAATGCTGGGTCGTGCCATTCCGGATGGTGCCGCACTGGATGGTGCCCTGGACGACGCGGTCGCCAAACCTTTCACCAACCCACAACCTAGGCCAGGCTCTTAAAACACAAACTCTTTACAGGTCAACGCCGGCTGCAGCACAGGTCAACGCCGGCTGCAGCGTAGGGATAACCTAAGAAGTAATGTAAATCGCCAGAATGATCAGAAAGACGGTCAATGCGAAAAAGCCTGCACCCGCCAATCCTATAATTCTTACCGTTTTGCTATCTTCGTCACTAAATACTGACATCAGGTTTTTCTCGCCGATGGATGAAAGCCGCATAGCCTACTGGATCAGTCGTCCCAGTCAAGACTATTAAACCTCTCGAGCAGATCTATCAAGCGCCTTGCCCACAACGGGTCCGCCAAACGGTCTGTGGTAACATCGGGATCGGTACCAATTAGTAGGCGATCATGGACCCTAAAGACCTGAAAACCATTCACGAAATCGTGAAGGCTGCCAAACTGAATCTTGACATCACCCGCTGGGATTACCTGGTTGGTGGCGCAGAGACCGAAACCACCCTGCGAAGAAACCGACACGCAATCGACAAACTCGGGTTGCTTCCACGAGTTCTGAACGATGTCTCAAACGTCGATACCAGCGGAACATTCCTCGGCCAGCAACTTAGCCTACCATTGATTCTTGCGCCTATTGGCTCACTCGAGATGTTTGACCCGGGCGGCGCCTCCAGCGCCGCCATAGCTGCCGCTGAAACCAACGTCATGACAATGGCCAGCTCAGTCTCGGCACCAGACATCGAAGAAGTCGCCACCTCGTCGAATGCAGCGAAGGTTTACCAGCTCTATGCTCGAGGAGATGAAGCCTGGGTCGACGCCATTGTTGAAAGAGTCGTCGCCAGCGGCTACGCGGGATTTTGTCTGACCGTGGATACAGCGGTAGTCAGCCGCAGGGAAAGGGACATCGCGAAACGCGTTGTGCCCACTTCTAAAGCTGCGGCTATCGGTGACATGAGTTTTCAAGCAAGCCTTAACTGGACCACGGTAAAGAGAATAAAGAAGAAATTTGATATCCCACTCATCATCAAAGGCATTAGCAGGGTAGACGACGCCATAAAGGCACTCGATCATGGCGTGGATGTTATTTATGTGTCGAATCACGGTGGCCGGCAGCTTGATCAGTCAATTGGCAGCATCACAGCACTGCCCGCTATTGTAGACGCCGTGGGTAAAAAAGCCGAGGTGGCAGTAGACGGCGGATTCTACCGAGGATCTGATATCGTTAAGGCGTATGCACTGGGCGCTGATGCCGTGGGCATAGGCCGACTTGAAGGATGGGCGCTTGCCGCAGGTGGCGTACCTGCACTGGTGCGCTGTATCACGCTATTGAAACGAGAAGTATCGATGACAATGGCGCTGTGTGGCGTTGATTCACTCGCGATGCTCGACCCGTCATTCGTCCGCGAAGCTGATGTCGTTAGCAACTCAAATGTGCTGAGCGCGTTTCCGCTTATTGACGAAGGGTACTAGCGAACGCCACATGTTTGAGTCAGAAGACGAACTAATTACCGGCATGATAGACGGAAGCGACACGGCTTTTCGTATCGCTATTTCACAATATCAGGTATCCATGATGTATCTCGCCACCAGCCTGGTTGGCCAGAAAATCGCTGATGAGGTGGTTCAGGAAGCTTGGTTTTCCGCCCTGAAAGCGATCAAAAAGTTTGAAAAGCGAAGCTCTCTGAAAACATGGCTGCTTAGAATTGTCGCCAACGAAGGGAAAACAAGACTCAGAAAAGAGAAGAGAATGACGTCGCTTGAATCCCTAACCGAGGCAGACCCTGCCTTCGCCTCGCGGTTCGACGGCACCGGCCACTGGAATCCAGGCCCCACGACCTGGGGTACCGATTCGCCTGAGGACTTACTCACCCGTGACGAGCTAAAATCCTGCATGGACCAACTGATCAAAAACTTGCCGGATATGCAGGCAGCTACCCTGAACTTGCGGGAGCGTCAGGGATATACCCTTAGTGAAATCTGTAACATTCTGGACGTCAGTGAGTCGAATGTCCGAGTGCTCTTGCATCGCGCAAGGGTGAAGTTATTCCGTTGTATAGAACATTTTCAGGACACCGGTGTTTGTTGCACCGATTAACAGAACAGAAACGTTTCAGGATCGCTCTTTTGCTAACGTGTAAAGATATTTGTGACAACGCCACCAGGCACATAGACTGCCCCACAAGTTTGTGGGAACGGGTTGGCCTGCACTTGCACCTGCTCGCCTGCAAGGAATGCAGACGCTTTATGCGACAGTTCAGGATGGTAATTGCCGCATCCGCTGAGCTAAACGAACTGGAACAGCCAACCGATGAAGAAATTGAAACGCTGGCAGCCCAATTGGCGTCAAGGCGGCACTAACGTTCTTGTACTGCACCTTTCGCGGAATTGCCCCGGCGCCAGCGATGGTACTTCTCAGCGATCACCAGCGCCCAATCGGGCTTATGGCTCTTGCGCCATTCACTCGCTGCAAATTTGTTCATCTCCATGAATGTCGGATAAATGTGGATCGTCCCGAGAATCTTGTTTAACCCAAGGCCGTGCTTCATGGCAAGCGTAAATTCTCCAATTAACTCACCTGCATGATCCGCCGCGATGGTAACTCCGAGTATTTTATCTTTACCTGGCACTGTCAGCACCTTAACCAGCCCCTGCGCTTCCTGGTCGACAATCGCACGATCCAGGTCAGCAACGTCATAAGTTGAAACCTCGTAAGGGATTCTCTGAGCCTGCGCATCCTGCTCATTAAGCCCCACCCGCGCTACTTCCGGCGAGCAAAACGTTGCCCAGGGAATAACCGAGTAGTCTACCTTGAACTTTTTAAATAGACCGAAAAGTGCATTCACGCTGGCAAACCATGCCATGTGCGACGCAGTATGGGTAAATTGATAGGGGCCGGCGGCATCACCAATCGCATAAATATTGGGAAAGTTTGTTCTTAGGTAATCGTCCACTAAAACAGTGCCATTCGGGTTTAACGCCACGCCAAGCTCCTCTAGCCCAAAACCAGCAGTGTTTGCCTTACGACCCACCGCAACGACAAGTCGATCAAAAGGAATGAGCTTTTCTGCGCCCTCTCCGTCGATAACCTTCAGCGCATGTCCTGACCCATCGACCAAGACTGACGCTGCTTTATGACCGGTCAGGACATCAACCCCTTCAGCCTCGAGTTGCCGCTGAACCATCAAAGAAAACTCTTTATCTTCACGTGGCAGAATATTCGGAAGCAGCTCCACCTGCGTGACCTGGCTACCTAGCCGACCTAATGCCTGAGTCAACTCTGTGCCAATGGGTCCGCCGCCTAAGACAACGACCCGGGCAGGTCTTTCCTGCAACTCCCAGAGGTTATTCGACGTCAGATAATCAATCGAATTCAGATTTTCAATCGGCGGCACAAACGGTTCTGCACCCGATGCAATCACAATGTTTCTGGTCGAAATAGTCTTACCATTAACCCTAACGTGCCACGGAGAGACCACCTCACCCTCGCCTATTTCCACGTCGACCCCTAACCCCTGGTACCTTTCGACCGAATCGTGGGGCTCGATTTCTGCAATCGTTCGTTGAACACGCCCCATGATCGCTTTGAAGTCCACGTCAATGACGGAGTCTGAAAAACCCAGGCTCGCCCCACGACTATTATCATAAGCATGGCGAGCAGAGCGGATAAGTGCCTTACTGGGCACACAGCCGGTGTTCAGGCAATCACCGCCCATTTTATTTTTTTCTATCAGCGTCACCTTGGCTTTCACCGTGGCGGCAATCAGGGCTGCCACCAGGCCACCCGATCCAGCACCAATAACGACCATATCGGTATCAAATGACTTCGGCTTTTTGAATCCCCTATAAACACGCTGCGCCCTAACCCAGTCAACAAACCACTTGGCAAACAGCGGGAATAGACCCAGCAGTACAAACGACATCAATAATCCTGCAGACAGCACGTCCGATGGACTGTTCACCTGCGCTAGCTCGGTTCCGGCATTAACAAAGACGAACGTTCCCGCCAGCATGCCAACCTGAGAAACAAGAAAAAACGTAATCACGTTCATCGACGTGAGAGCCATGGCAAGATTAATCGCGAAGAAGGGAAACGCAGGGACCAGTCTGAGTGTGAACAGGTAAAAGGCACCGTCTTTTTCGATACCTTTGTTGATCGTGCTGATCTGGTTTTTAAAACGGCTTTCAACCTGCTCCTTGAATAGCCAGCGCGCCATAACCATCGCCAACGTGGCACCAATTGTTGACGCAAAAGAAACTATCAGTAAACCCCACCACAATCCAAAAAGGGCGCCAGCCACCAGGGTCATGACCGCAGCACCCGGAATCGACAGCGCGGTTACGGCGACGTAAATAAGAAAGTAACCTACAATAAATTGTGCAGGATTCGTCTTAACAAGCGCCTGCAGGGCTTCCTGTTCGGATTTGATATTCTCAAGCGTCAGGTAACTACCCAGATCGAACTGAAAAACCGCACCTAGTAAGCACACCACAGCAGCCAGCGCGATCCATCTGGAAATACCCATTTGTGTTACCCCTTGGTTTTTTATTCGAGCAGTAGCCTCCTAGTCTGACGAATTGACGGGACAATTGTTACCGCATTGCAACGCAGATGATGAAAATAATAATGACCGACTACAATCCTGAGCTCGCCGGCAACTATCTTGACAGCGTGCATCGATAATAAGTCAACATGACTGAGGTATTGTCGACATGAAAAATCGACCTGAATTATTTTGCTGGCGGTCTATAAGTGATCCAAAGTCCTGGAATACGGGTATCATGACCTAACGAAACTAAAAGACCGTTTATGTCACCCACTACAGACACATCAACTACAGCCACCTCAACTGCAGACACATCAACTGCAGACACATCAACTTCAGACACATCAACGACCAGCATATCCACTACGGACACGTGGGTTAAGCTCCAGGCGCTCGCCGCTGATGCCAAAAAAATCAATATCAAAGAGCAACTCGATATTCCTGGAAGGCTAGACCGTTTTACTATTGACCTTGGCCCACTGTACGTCGATCTGTCAAAACATGCTGTAACCGAGGAAATACTAAACCTCCTGCTGAAGCTTGCGGACGAGTCCCAAGTACTTGGCCATGCCCGCGCAATGGTCTGCGGCGACCCCATTAACGTCAGCGAAAACCGCCCGGTACTCCATACGGGGCTGAGACACCCGGCCCCGCCGCTGCCTGACGAGTTCATCGAACACGTTAAGGAAGAACGGGCAAAACTTGACTTGTTAAGCCAGCAGATACGGAACGGGACCTGGAGAGGGATCACGGGAGAGCCCGTTACGGATGTGATCAATATTGGTATCGGTGGATCTGACCTGGGACCAAAGATGGTCGTTCAGGCGTTAAGGGAATTTCACACCGGACCGAATGTTCACTTTATTTCCAATGTGGACGGTGCCGAGATTCTGTCTTTACTGGAAAAATTGAATGCCGCTTCAACGCTGGTTGTTGTCTCCAGCAAGACCTTCACTACGGCTGAAACGCTACTAAATACACAAACAGCCCTTGCCTGGTTTGAAACCGAACTCGACCTGGACAGCTCCCAGAGCCCGGCACAGTGCATTGCGATTACCAATAATCGTGAGAAAGCGAAAGCATTCGGCATACCCGATCAACAAATCCTGACCTTCCCTGACTCCGTTGGCGGCAGATACTCTGTCTGGTCTTCAATCGGGTTCGCGATCTGCATTGCCTTGGGATTCGACAGTTTTAAAGCTTTTCTGGCGGGTGGTGCGCAGCTTGACCAACATTTCCTGAACGCCCCCCCGGAAAAAAACGTACCTTTGTTAATGGCCTTGATCGGCATCTGGTACAACAATTTCCTGGGCGCTCAGACGCATGCCGTAATCCCTTACTGTGAACGGCTCGGGCTGTTTGTTGATCACCTCCAGCAAGTTGACATGGAAAGCAATGGGAAGTTGTCGACACGGCAGGGGAAGCCGGTTGAATTAGAGACAGGACCAATTGTCTGGGGACAAACCGGCACAAACGGACAGCATGCGTTTTTTCAGCTTCTTCACCAGGGCACAAAGCTGGTTCCCGTCGATTTTATTGGCACCCTGCACGACGAACTCAGCAAGCCGGAACATCACCGTGTACTACTGGCCAATATGATCGCCCAATCAGAGGCGTTAATGACCGGACAGGTCAATGCTGATCCGCACCAGCAGTATCCGGGTAACAGGCCGAGCTCGACGTTGCTGCTGAATAAACTAGACCCTGGGTCCTTGGGAATGCTGCTGGCGCTCTACGAGCAAAAAGTTTTCGTACAAGGCGCTATTTGGTCTATTAACTCCTTTGACCAATGGGGCGTGGAACTTGGAAAGCAGTTAACCAACAAGATTCTGAGCGGATCGATGGACCATGACCCTTCAACTTCCGCGCTACTGAAGAAAACCGGTTTGTCGGACTGACGTTTGGCTGTTCTGTTCAAAAAGAAGCGTAATGGCGTCTCCTACGAGGTCCGAAGCGCTGGAAATACCCGTCGCCTGTACACCAATGGTGCTTTTCATACGCAGTTCAACCCACGACACCTTTTTACGCGTGGCGTGTGGGACCTGTTAAGCCTTCCGTCGTTATGCCAGCCTACACCGCCAAAAAAAGTGCTCGTTCTGGGGGTCGCCGGTGGTACGGTCATCCATCAATTGTACAAAATGCACAGCCTGGAGAAAATCGTCGGGATTGAGCTGGATTCAACTCACGTTCAGCTGGCAAAGGATTATTTTCAGCTTGATTATCCTAAACTGGAACTCATCCAGGCCGACGCAAGAACGTGGCTCGAATCCCGTGATGATAAGTTCGACTATATTGTCGATGATATTTTCATTCACGCTCAAGGCGACCCGGAAAGACCTTATGCCGCAGATCGACGCTGGTCTCGACTGTTGGCCCAACACTTGACGATCAATGGCACACTGGTCCAAAACCATCTTAGTCACCGCCAGAGCAAGCGCGCCCTCCCTTATTTCGGCCGTGGTACCGTGCTTGAGTTCAGCACAGAAAAATATGCAAATAAGGTGCTGGCTTGGTTCAAGTCAGGCGCAGCAAAAACCCTGAAAAAAAACCTTGGGAAAGAACTGGGAAATTGGCCTAGATCAACCACTCATCGACTACGACACCGCTGCCGAGTAATCAGTAGATGACTTCCTCCTGTTTAACAAAAATTGCCACGATTAACAGAACAACCAGCATCGCCAGACAGATTTGCGCGGCCACGTTATAACTACCTAAGTGATCCACCGCGAGACTAAAGGCAAACGGACCCACCGCACTCGCGAAAACGGAGATCGAGGTATTGAATCCACTGATCTCCCCAAGATGAAGCGGACCAAAAAAACGAATAAACGCAAGGTTAGACGTTACGCCCCACAAGCCGCCCCCCGCACCAAATCCGACCGCTAGCATCCAATAACCCCAGGACTGATCAAGGTTGATCAGCCCAGCGCCACCGACAACAAAACCGATCAGCATGACGATAAGAAAAGGTTTCAAAGGCGCCCTATCCACCAGGTAGCTACCCACAAGGTTAGCCGCGGTTGCGCAAATAGCTGAGGGGAAAAAGTATCCAAAGGCTACATCCTTGGGCAACCCCGCTTCAGCAAAAATGGCGACAACGTGAAAGGTCAGTGCGGTACCGAACATGGCGTGCATCGCCAGACTCATGGAATAGATCCAGAAGACCGGAGATCGACGCGCCTCGGCGAGAGACCTCGACGGGGCTTCCACAGGCGCCACGTAGTCACCTGAGAGTTTTTCGCCATCAGGAATCAAGCCACAGGAAATCGGATTATCGCGCACGAAGATAAACGCCAACACGGCAAAGACCAGCCCCACTAGCAACGCCATAAACCACAAGGCACCGCGCCAGCCAAATCCACCGATCATTATTGCCAGAACAAGCGGTGCCAGTGAAAAACCAAAAGATACAAAGACGCTACGAAGTCCGCTCACAAGACCCCGCCTTTTGACAAACCAGAGCATCAGGACATTACGTGAACAACTCGTCAGTACCCCCTGGCCAAAGAACCTCACACCGAAGAATCCAAGCAGGATAAGAATAAAGGTGATCAGGGTATGACCACCCAGCCAACTACTCAGGACATCAACGAAACTGATGTACATCACCATCAGCCCTAATGCCAAGGATGATGCGGCAATCATGACCCGTCCGCCCAGCCTGTCGTACCAGCGTCCCGCCTGAGTCAGGAATAACGACGACCCTATCGTTCCGAAGAGATAGGCCATTGATAACTGGGTTCGGGTCAACCCAAACGCCTCGATGAACGGTTCCGTAAATACCGCCATACCCATCGTCTGGCCAGGTATGCTCAACAAAAAACCAAGGGTCGAAAACAGCCACACGACCCAGCCGTAGTAGACAGGAGATCGCTTGGGGTCAAACGGCCAGGTAACAGAAATCAAGGGGCTTCCTTAGCGGTAGCGGACGTATATCAAAGGCCGCGCAATATACCATGCTCATCTATCATTGACCCGCGCGGCAAGTAACAATAGATTGATGACAGTTAATTCTGAACGCAAAACTGGAGACGCCAAATGAAGAACATTTTGTTTATTACCGCTGACCAATGGAGAGCGGAGTGCCTTTCATCATTAGGCCACCAGGTGCAAACCCCAAACCTGGATGCATTGGCAGCGGAAGGCGTATTGTTCAAGCAACATTACGCTAACGCGGTGCCTTGCGGACCCTCGCGAGCCAGCCTGCACACCGGCATGTACCTTCAGAACCATCGCTCAGGCACAAACGGAACACCGCTTGATGCCAGGCATACCAACTGGGCGCTTGAAGCCAGAAAAAAAGGTTACGACCCTGCATTGTTTGGCTATACGGACACGGCCAACGACCCCAGGGAGTTTGCTGCAGACCACGAGTACCTGACGTCTTACGAGGGTCCATTGCCAGGGATTACCCCGATCTTGATGATGGGAACTTTTCCTGATGCCTGGGCGGCATGGCTTGGTGAACAGGGCCTTGATGTTCCTGACCCCAACTGGAAATTCTACACAGAGAAGGCAGATGTCGCGGAATATGAAGACGGAGGGCCGGTACCTGCACCACTGGCCATTCCAAAAGAGCTTCACGATACCCATTTCATGATTGACCGCACGGTGGAGTACATCGATCAACAGGACGGGAACTGGTGTGTGCATTTATCACTGCTCAGGCCCCACCCCCCCTGGGTCGCGCCAGCACCATATAATGAAATGTATCCCCCGGAAACATTGAAGGATTTTGTACGCCAGAAAGATATGGCAACCGAAGGCGCTCAGCATCCATTTCTTGAAGCCTACCTGAACAAACCCCGCGTCGGTGCACCACTGGACGATAATAAAACGGCCCGCCTTAAAGCTTCGTACTTTGGCCTGATGACAGAAGTCGACCATAACCTTGGCAGGCTGTTTGACTACCTTAAAAAATCAGGACAGTGGGACAACACACTCATCGTGTTTACATCTGATCACGGCGAGCAAATCGGTGATCACTGGCTTATCGGTAAAATGGGCTACTTCGATGCCAGCTATCACATACCGCTGATTATTAGAGACCCCGAGGCACACACTACACGCAGCCTGGAGGTCGAAGCCTTCACCGAAAATGTCGACATTATGCCAACCATGCTTGATTGGCTGGGCCTGGACATTCCCCACCAATGCGACGGAAGGTCTCTTATCCCTATGCTTTGCACCGGTAAAACGCCTGATTACTGGAGAGATGCCGCTCACTGGGAGTTCGATTTTCGCAACGTGGAAACGGGCGAAACCCTGGAGCAGTCACTCGGGCTCACCCAACACCAGTGCAACCTGAACGTCCTTCGCGATAATCACTACAAGTACGTACACTTTACGAACCTGCCACCGCTGTTCTTTGACCTGCGACAAGACCCTCACGAGTTCGTAAACCAGGCAAACAACCCTGACTACTTACCGCTGGTTCTGGAATACGCACAAAAAATGCTTTCTTGGCGCATGAATCATGACGAACAAACTCTGACGCATCTTGCACTGACTGACAATGGCGTTATATCGCGACCCGCCCCAAGGTATTGATTGGATTCATATGAAGTCAGACGCACTTAGTCTCAACCCTCTAAATCCAGATATCCTTAATCTGGATGGCCTCACCCTAAAAGACCTTGAAATTTTCGAGTCAGATTCGGGCGGTCAAACCCTTTTCGACTTTTGCAATCAATCACGGTCCGAAGGCGGCGCCAGGGTTTTGCGACAACGAATGTCAGCGCCCTGGTCGAACCCAGATCGGATACGCAA
>Ga0115561_1001113_pt1 | contig 19387 bp, 15 predicted proteins | sample COGITO_mtgs_1105_4_FD_87201 | JGI IMG/M metagenome (GOLD analysis project Ga0115561, IMG submission 87201) | Pelagic marine microbial communities from North Sea - COGITO_mtgs_110512 | ecosystem: Environmental > Aquatic > Marine > Epipelagic | place: Germany:Helgoland, sampling site Kabeltonne...
AAAATCTTCAGGGGCCTTTCCGTTGGGATAAGCGAATCCTTTAACTTCTCTATCGATGATTTTTTCAATATCTTTTTTGCTTTGGGTTATTTCAACTTCAGCCTGTGCCGCAGTTATCGCCGATAATATTTTGTGGTGCTGACCGTGGGACCCTATTTCCATTCTATTACTAGATAACTCTCGAATTTGTTTTTCATTCATAAACAAAGGCTCGTGCGGTAGCTCACCCATTTCACTAATTAACCCCTCCAATAACCTATCCGCCTCTACCAAGGGTAGCGACTTATAGTGATCTTCAAAAAACTCGAGAAAAACTTGTTTGCCAAGCACACTCTTTATATCAAATGTCTTACCCGCCAACTCTAATACATCTACCGATGTTTGCCGCACAGACTCGATTATTCGATCGTTCCACATTGCCCTGGAACCGATGAGTTTGCTGGATACATAGAAGCTTGCGGGCATTCCATAACTTTTGAGTATCGGCGAAGCTACGGTCAAATTGTCAACGTAGCCATCGTCAAAGGTAATCGATGCAGCTCGGCGAGGGAGGCGACGCTGCTTTATTAGATCAACAGCCTCATACAATGGAAGGACAACAAAATGGTTTTTTATCCATTCCATTTGCTCTGAAAACTCCGAAGCATCGACAGTTGATAAACGCAACGGATCCTTTCTATCCAATACCCGATGATAAATGAAGATACTTAAGTAATTATTATCCCCCAGGCCCGAGCCGAAATAAAACAGAGTTTTCCATAACGCTTTCATTAATTCAGCCTTTAGCCAATGATTGACGGGCCAAGGCAACTATTCGCTCGGCGTTTTTTTGCCAGGTTAACCCGCGGCCTTCTATCAGTTGCTGAGCTTTGACTCTGATAGGGTATAACTCGTTATAATTTGCAATGGCATCGCTTAATTTTTCTGAAAAATCTAACAGATTATCATTTTCAAATAAAATGGCGCTCGCATCATTTATAACCTCTAGAATATTCTCGGTCCTCGGTGCTATGACGAGACTGCCTACAGCAAGGTATTCAAATAATTTCAAGGGTGACGCATAGTCAGTAACTGCAGGCTGCAGGGCGATATCAAATGTTGATACATAATCAAAAACTTTATCTCGGCCGACTAATCCCGTAAACTTTACCTGATCGGCTATACCTAACCGTTCGGACTGCAGTACAAGCTCTTTTCGAACATCACCCTCACCAACACACACAAATTTTATATTTTTGTCCTTATGGGCCGCCATAGCCTCGAGTGCCAGATCCAATCTATGCCAAGGATTGATAAACCCCGTAAAGCCAATTACTATCTCCGTACCCGGCGCCTTAACTTTAACCTCGGGCAAACGATCAAAGACCTTTTTATTGACACCGTTGGCAACCACCCGGATACGATCTTCAACTGCAACGGACTGCCTAATATAATCCGCCAGTACGTTGGTCACTGGTAAGACCCAGCTAGCATTTCTCCACGTGTAATTTTCTATCCTCTTAGCTAGAGAATATAGCCTCAGACGGTTGTGTTTTTTTCTTTCTTCGGCGAGGGGCGCATTGACTTCCAGTAGTAATGGTATTCCGAATAACTTCGCGACAAATACTCCCGCCGGCTGATACAGGCTATACCGCTCATAAATGACCTCAGGTTTGAACCGGATGATGGCGTTGATTAATTTAATGGCTATCAGCAAGCTATACCCTAGCTCCAACACTTCATAGGCTGCGCTCGGCAATCGCGCTCTTAACTTAGCACTGAAACCGCCTTCAGAACCAAATTCTGCATTGTGACTAAACCCAGGACAAACAAAATGGAGGTCTACTCCCTGCTCCAACATGGCATTCGTTAGCTCCTCGACATGCACATACATACCGTCTTTAGAAGCTATCCGGTGGTGATACAATATTTTCATGGCAACTTCGCTATATTTTCATTTTTTGACCGGTGACGCGATCATAATCCGTACAGACTTTCATAACGCTGTTTCATGGCGTTAGCACTGTATTTTTGATCGACTGCTTCTTTAGCCCTGCAAGCCATGGCAATCATCTCTCGCTGATTTTCAATCGCTCGTTTCATGGCGGAAGCCAAAGCCACGCTGTTATCTGCAGGAACTAACAGTCCTGTTTGCAAATCTGAGACAATATTTCTTACTCCACCTACATCTGTACAGATTACGGGCAATCCGCTAGCCATTGCCTCCAACACTGTCATTGGCATAGCTTCGTAATCCGAAGAAAGTACAAATATATCCGCTTGTTTGAGTAACTCTTGGACATCGTTTCTAGGCCCCAATAGGACCACACTGTCTTCTAGCGACTGGCGTTTAATTTGTTCAGCCAGTTCGTTATGAAGCGGACCCTCTCCCACTATTATCAACTTGACCGTATTCGCTATTGATGGTGATTTTATTAAATGATCAAACGCGTTTATAAGAAGAGATTGGTTTTTTATTGGGGCTAACCGACCCACCGTAATAAGTGTTATTGTTTTGCTCGTGAATGGAATACACCCGCCGCCGAAAGCTTCGGTATCTATGCCATTTAACACCAGCTGCAGCTTGGGCTCCTTTATCCTCAAATCTTCTTTTGCCCATTGATGAAGATCAGGAGAAACTACAACAAAAAAATTTAAAAATGGCATAACGGCCTTTCGTACCCAAGTTCGCCGTCTCCGAGTCTGAGCATCATACTCACCATCTCGGCCATGCTCCGCATGGATTCGCGTAGTTACATGCGCAAAGAAAGCCGTGATATGGTATTCGATTGTCCCAAAGTTATAACTATGGAGAACATCAGGCCTTAACTTTCTCAGCACATTAAATAAACGCATATGGCTGCTAAAATCATTACCTGGCTTTTTATTCAAGCAATAAACAGATATATCCTTGCTTAAACTGGACAAAAAATCGTTTTCAGCAACCAAGGTAATTATTACATGGTGAACTTTTTTATCATCACTGCTATTGATAAGATTAGCGATCACTCGCTCTAGGCCACCAATATTGAAACTATATACTAAATGGACAACTGATAAAGGCCTATCTAAGGCCTCATTTTTACTACTGTTTAGCCTAACCAAAGCTTATACCTATTCGTTTATAAAGCCGGTTTAAACTAAAACAATATCGATGTTTTATAAAATAGTAGATAAGTCCTTTGATGTGTAAGAAGGTGAACCAGTTGTATTTGAATCCACGCGATATTTCTTGCGCATCATGTACTACGGAAAATTCCGGCAGGTACTCTATTTCATACCCCTCACTCCATATACGCAAACAGTAGTCAACATCTTCCGGCGAATAGAATATATTTTCATCAAGCAAGCCCACCGTGTCCATCACCCGCTTTGGAATCAACCAAAAAGCTGATATCGCATAGTCTACTCTGTGTACACCAGCATTCAGCTCTATATCATTTTTTTCGATCGTTTTGAGAAATAGAAAGCGCCGAGCCTTACGCTGTAGCGTTGGGAATTTGTCCGTACTTAATTGAAAGCGACCATCCGGGTATGTCAGTTTTGGCACGGCCATACCACAGCGAGGGTTAGCCTCTAAATGTGTAAGCAAACCGGCAACAGCCACCGTATTGGCATAAGCATCAGAGTCAATAATCATTACATAGCGACCCTGCAACTGCTTCAGACCAACATTACGTGAGAAGGTGGTGCCGGTATTATGGTCAAACTCCGTTAGCTTTATATTAGCACGACGAGTCATTCTCACATTTTTTATCAAGTTGGGACTATCGTCACTTGATCCATTGTCAATGACGAATATCTCATAAGTATTGGCCATTTCGTCAAATACATCTATTAACGAATTTAGACATCTTTCGATATATTCTTGGGAGTTAAACGTCAGGACAACAACAGAAAAATCAATCATTACGGTCGACCGTCACGCTATCTTGATAGCCGTAGACTTTATCTATTGGCGCCCATTCAAAATCGCTAAGCAATCGACCTAGCCGCTTTTCTACCCGCGCCAGGTTCAAATAATGCCTGAATTTTGTTTTTAGAGAAATGTCACCCATCACCGGCTGATTGGGATCAACTTCCCAGGGGTGCATATAAAAAATATAGGGGTGTTCATCTATCTTTCCAAAACGCCTAATTGCCCATCGCGTAAAAGCGTAGGGATACAGCCGAAAGTACCCCCCGCCTGATATTGGAAGATTTTTGCCATTAATTTGCAACGTAGTCAGCGGTATCTCGTCAATACCGTTAGCGGCAGAGTATCTAAACCGAGGCGCATCAGGAATCCCATAATGATCGTGAGCCACTGGATACACGCTAGAGCTATAGCGATAACCCGCTTCAGACAGAACGTCGTAAACCCAGTCATTGGTTCTATTAAATGAAAAGCTGGGGGCACGATAACCCACCACCGCGGCACCGGTTAGGTCTTGCAATAATTTGCGAGTGCTCGTTATGTCCTGCTTAAATTGCGCTGGCGTTTGCGCAGTAGCCCGTTGATGCATATAGCCATGACTGGCAATCTCATGGCCAGCAGCGGCTATTCTTTGTATCAATTCCGGGAAACGTTCCGCCACCCAACCTAAAATAAAAAATGTTGCGGTAACATTATGCTGTTCAAACATATCCAATAAGCGACCGGTATTTGCCTCAACTCTGGGGGCAATACCGTCCCAATCGGCCGGACGAATGGCATGTTCAAATGCCGAGACCTGAAAATAGTCCTCTACATCGATAGTCATAGCGTTTACGATAGTTTGCTTCATAATCGTCTATTCAGTGGTGATAAGGTCTAATTGGTTTTGCCATGATTGTCCGTTCCGGTCCAAAAGTTGTTGCATATTTTGAAGGGCCTCATCTATTAGCCCTTGATAGTTCAAGCTAACCGCAGTCATCGCCCCACCTGCAGGTCTCATAGCGAGTACATTAAACGCTTGTTGTAATTTGGCAAAGTATTTATTTGGGGTATTAATACCGGGTACCGTATACCAGTAGGCTAACAGACGAGGCGAATGGTTTGTGGAAACTAAATTCAATATAGCAATATCGCCAATGCCTTCAACAGTGTAGTGAAATTCGCCGTTAACTGACCACCCGTCGACATCGTATAAACGATTAGACCAGTAGATCAGCTCTTGACCGGGGTCGTTAGCTTGATAAATCGCCCGATAAATTAACGCACCGGTAGTTATATCTTGATCGATATAATAGCCATCTGCGGCTTTGAATTGTGGTGTCCAAAGCGCTAAATCTTCACTAAATTCTACAACACTAGTCATTTTTGTACTGTCAAGTTCGAAGGTGTTTCTCGAGCCCTGCATATTGACCAGCATTAACATGAGAGCAGCCAGCAACAGAGGTAGCACACAGAGAAAAACTCGAGAACGGTTCACATATCCTAGCCAGGCGGCATTAACAGTTCCAATGTTATTGTTCCAAACGCGATGCCCATCAGTGAAGAAATACCCAACAATCATTAGAAAGATAATAACAAACGCAAAAAAAACGCCGCCATAAATCAGATGATCAGCACCTATCGCATACTCCATATTGGTACTATGAGCGATATAGATAATTCCGAACACTCTGATACCGTTGGCAACAATTGGTAGCACTAGCGAAAATATCACAAATAGTATCGCTCTAAACTGACTGATAAAATTCATATAGGCGTAGGCCGAACTTATCACAATGCAAGCTATAAAAAAGCTGATACCTGAACAAGCTTCGGCGACGACAAATACGCCATTAGGCACCATTATATAAAGGCCGTCTCGGAAAACCGGAACATTTATTAACTGTAAAAAATAAAGCGCTATGTCGGCAGTTACAGCCTGAAGCATAGGCACAAGCTCTTCACCAATCGGAATAGCAAACAACAGAAATAGCAGGGGGAACCAGATTTGACAAACGATCTTCCAGCCGAATAGGCTCCAAACCATGCTTGGCAACAGCGCAAATACAGCAACATGCTGAATAACATCAATATGCGCGGCACGCCCCACCAAAACCAAGAGAACACAAGCAAAAGCCGCCATGCTACCCAATATTGATAGCGCGGGCGACTGGGCCCATATAGCGGCTCGTTGCTGCCAGATGAAATAACTGGCAGCAGGCAGTATAAAAAAGCAATGATTAAACGTTGCGGACGACCACCATACGGCAACAGCGCTGGATAAAACTGAATAAAAAACACCCACCCATAGCGACAGCCAGAGCAGTATAGTAATGGTAACTTGCCGATAAAGTACTGGCTTTTCCTCTTCCGTTACGACTACATCACCCATTCAACAACAACCTTTTTAGCTGTCGCAACTTCTGCTCAAGCCTAAGTTTGGCCAAAGGCCGCTGTATAGATATCAACTGCAAGTTCTCACCCAATGTCCCCAGGCTGCGCTTGTAACGTGAATCCCCCCCCATAAAATCGTAATAATTGGCCCCGGCAGCCAAGTGTGTTTTTATGCACTCTACCTGACATAATAAGCCGGGTTTAATGCTGCCATCGACCTGATAATTGGTTCCAGACAAATAGAAATACACCTTGCCGGCATAGACAAAATTATAAAGGATACCCAACAAACGATCACCCAGCTCAATACGCACCAATTCCACCCGCCCCATTGGCAGCCCCTGAAGGATCAGCTCTGTATGAAAATCGGTAAACCGAGCATTCACAAAACCACTGTCATCACCCCAGCGCTGCTGATGAAGATCACCCAACTCGCGAAACCACTGAAGCGCCTGCTGGGCCGTTTCTGCGGTCGAATAGCTGACAGCACCCAGCTGCAAGGCCCGCCGAGTTGCTTTGTTGAGCTGATAGCGGGTATTGCGCGATAAGCTCTGCAAATATTCCTTGCCAGCTTCACGCAGTGCCCGCAAGTCGACACCGTATGCTGGAGCTTCCCATAACACGTGCTTATACAAGTCATCTGCTACCCAGTCTTTAAGACGCTTCTCTCCGGTGGCCCCAACAATCCACTCGTCACAGTCATTACTTCCGTCCATAATAAAACAGGACAGCGCAGCAGTCGCACCCTCCCGATGAGCCCGATCGACCAATATGTCATTATATTCGATCCAGATTTGATCTTCTTTTGGGTTGCCCGTTTGGTGAATTCGCATCACCTTGGAGTTCAGCCATCCATGCCGACGCTGCACGGACAGAGTAACCAATGCTAGTGCAACCTGCTGCTGCTGAAGCCGGATAGTGAGCAATTTTATCGACGGGTTAAATACCTTCAACCATACTGAAATCCACAGCCAAGACAAGAAGAATTCATGTTCAGCGCGGCTCTCCAAATCACGCCATTGTTCTCCCAAAACGGTTATATCATCCACGTTAACGAGGCTGACCTGATAGGCTTTACCCAGCATTAAGTTCGTCTCATCGGAACCGATAATTCGCATTAACAATAAACCGCATACTGTTGTACTCCCGCGCATTATCTAGATTATTTTTGCGCTCGTCATGACTCAGTCGATAATCAATATCCCATCGGTCACCGATACTCTGGCTTATATTAAAACTAACGCGTACATTTTTATCGTCGCCAAACAAAGGTTGATCGATATATTCTGTTTTTCTGAGCACGGAATTAAATGACGCGGCAATGGTTTGACTCACGGCATACCTCATTAAAATTGAAACTGACTGAGATTCCTCATCATCAAGCAACGTTACATAGTCCTGCTCATCTTGCGCAAGTGTAACTTCAGCACTAAAGCGACCGCTAGCGTTTTTACGGAGGTAGTTAATCTGATAGCGCGTGCGAATAATGACATCAAGCTGATCAAAGTTTATGTCGCCGTCTTCGAAGTCGTCATTGAATGCATAATCTTGACTCAGCCCGATACTGGAATCAGTTACATCACGACTGACGGAGCCCACCAGAGAATTTCCTTCCCAAGTTGCATTGTAGTTGACGTTACCGTAGCCTCCGTTGACATTTTCAAAGCCAGCTTGATCCCTCTCTAACCAACTTTCACCCACTTCTATCGAAAGATTGCCTGACTTCAGGTTTCTACTATAGGTTACACCAGCTTTTTCTTGAGAGTAACTATAGCCGGATTGATCGCCATCCACGTCTGTATGACTGACGTTGAAACCGACATTACTCAGTGTATTTAACCGGTGACTCCAACTCAATTGAGCGCTCGTTCGCTGGGAGTCATTACTGCTTGTTTCATCAAAACGAGTATCCGTGTAACGAGCAGATGCCGTCAGCGTATCGACCGGAGACAATTGCAAATTAAAGTCAGGACCTGTCGATAACACGCTACGCTGGTCGGTATTGTCTGGGTTGTCTGAACCTTTAGAATTAATACTTGAAATAGTTTGCCGGTGATCAATAACCCAAGCATAACGCTCAGGAAAAGTTGATATGCTGGTGCGCGACTGACCCTCAATGCGAGTTTTTCCAGGGTAACTATTATCTTGATATGATTCATGGCTAATCCGATACTGCAGATCGATATCGAAAACCCGAGACTCGTATTGGTAACCGACGCCAACGCCGATTAATTGTTTAAGATCAGACTCGTCATTATCCGAGTTGGGGCGAACATTGTCGTCGTATTCTAGTCCGAGAAAAGCATCGAGCGTGTAGCCGTTTTCAATACTTTCTATACCCTCTTTAATAAGGTTGGATTGGGCAAACACTGTATGTACCGGCAGAGCTAGACAAATAGCCAGCAAGGGTTTTATTGTTTTCATAACTCATTCCTTATGGTAGCCAAGTTTTCCTTTAATTGTTAAACAATATCCCTGCTAATTTATCTTCAGGTATAGCGCTTATACCCTCTTGGATTTGCTTGGGTGAGGCCTTGCCGTAAGGCACTATCAATAGGGTTATGTCACATAGATCCGCCAATATTCTCGTCTCCGCGGCACCGACATCGGGCGCATCAACAAAAATAAAGCGGTCGTCATAGCGCTCCCTGATGGCATTAATAAACCTTGCCATTTTTGCCGACGAATAATGTTCCGCACCCGCTTCACGGTTGCTCCCAACAGGGACCACTCGTAGCCGCGGAATACCCGATGCATAAATGATGTCTTTAATATCGATTTCAGGGTCATCAATAAAATCGGTAACTCCAATACTGTCACCCACATACAGCAGAGTGTCTGTACTAGGACTATAGAGATTACAATCGATCAGCAACGACGTTTTGCTGCGATCAAAAGCAAATGCGGCGGCGAGGTTAGTGGCCGTATAAGACGCCCCACCAGCCGCGGTTAGAGAGCTCACCATACAGATAAAGTTTTTACCGTGCGCTTTTTGCAACAGCGTAGTTCTGAGATCACGATAGGCATTTAATACTCTCTTGTCTTTCATGCCTGAGTGAATAATCTTACGCCGGTCAAGATCGCTCCCCACCAACAGATCGACTTCTCCCATCTGCTCAATTTGCGTTCGAGAATGCTGTCGGTCCATTTGTGGCACAGGGCTCATATTCGATTCTTCGGGTGTAGAGGTGTTTGGCACGTTCTTACCATCCTCGCTGTTTCTACTGTCAGTCATCAGAGTAACATACCCGCCCGATGAGCTAAGGCAAGACCTAAATAACTGACCATTATCGTTAACCCTAATAATATTGCCCAGACCATATCTATTCGAGCAAGGCGTTGTGTAAATTGAGTCCGAACATGCGGCACCACCGCTAAAACCGGGACCGGAGTTATGCCAGGTAAGTCAGCAGGGAAGCGCACCCTGTCGTCTAATAGAACATAAACAAACGCAAGCCCCAAGGAAGCCAACAAACCCAAAGCCGGCCCTAACAATACAAAATGAAGAAAGCGCAGACCCTCGGGAGCTATGGGGTATACTGGCGGTTCTTGAATCTTATAATTCATGCCCTGGCCTTCGTTGCTCAATGTCATAGACAGGCGAGCCTTTTCTTTACGCCCTAACATATCGTTGTAGACCGATTTGATAACGTCGTAGTCGCGTGTCAGTTCTGACAACTCTGATTGCTGTCCAGCAATGCGCTTGCGACGTTCATATTCTTCATTGAGCAAGCGCTCAGTGGCCGCCATTCGTCGGAGCCGACTGGTTAACGCTACTTCCGCCTCTGCTAACTTACTTCGCAACTGCTCATAAAATGGATTTACGTTAACTTCACCGACATTTAGTCCAGCAACCTCCTCGGACTCCGCCTCTAACATTGCCCCGGTAATATCATCCATCTGCAGACGCAGATTGACAACGTCCGGGTAAGATTCTTGATACGTCAACAACAAGCTATCGATACGGCCCTGCAACTCAACCAGTCGATTACGGAACACATCAGACTTATAATTCCTAGCAACCTGGCGACCCTCTCTACTTAGCTGCTCACTTAAAGATTCAACTCGAGAGCGCTCTTCATCAATATTAATTTTCATTTCTTCAATGTCTGAACGTAAGCGAGCAATTCGAGCGCCCACCCCCGCACCATTGCCGTCAAAATTACCCTCATTAAATTCTTTGAGCTTTACTTCTGCCGACAATAATTGTCCTTTGTACTGCCGAACCTGGCTATCAACAAACTGAAAAGCCTCTTTACTCTCAGCGCGGCGACTTTTAATGCTTTCACTGATAAATTTATCAATAACCGCATTTAAAACATCAAAGGCTTTTTCAGCAGTATCTGATGAATAACTTATATTGACATAACTCGAACCTAATCCGTCAACGATGAGCGACTTGCGAATGACGCCGATAGATTGCTCAATATTCATCGGAGAGTCAACTTTAGGCTTGCCGTGTTGCTCCTCGACAACTTTAGCCAAAAGACTGCGCGAGTATATTGCCTCTCTTACAATCCGAATTTTCTCTTGAACTCGGCTCACCGCGGCTTTTTGCGCCAAAATGGGCTTGAGAATATTCTGGTTATCTGCAAATATTGTTGCACTGCTGGAATAGGTAGAAGGCCAGAACATACCGACAACAAGCACAACCGTGCTGACCACAGCAAAACATAGCAATGCTTTAAGCTTATTTTGCCAAAGCTCACGCAAAACAACTCGCGCAAAAGTAAGAGCATACGATAAATCCATAAAATTTAAAAAATCCTTTCAGGCACAGTTATAATATCCGACGGTGCCAGTTCATAATTTGTTTCCAGCCGGCCTTTCTCGAGAATATCCTGTAACTGCACAGGATAAACCTTCAAACCTTCACTCGTTTGGCGATATAGCAACGCGTCGCTGGCAACTCCAAACGTACTAACTCCACCCGCTTGTAATATCACATCAAGGACTGTCATGCCCTGCTGATAAGCGAGGGACTGAGGCTGATTTACTGCACCAGTTATTCTGACTCTTTGCAGATAATCAGCGCTATTTGGGCTAGTAACAATTACCGTAACCTCAGGGTTGCGAACATAGTCCGCCATCGATTTGGCAATATCTGCAGCCAACTCTTCGGAACTGCGCCCAGCAGCAATGACATCACCGACTAATGGCACGGAAATTTTTCCATCTGGCCTAACCGGCACTCCGACAGAAAGATCAGGATTGCGCCAGACAGATATCTGTAGTTGATCACTAACACCTATCTTATATTCGCTAATGACCGAAGCTTTTTCTAACACCGGCCGCTCTTTGCTGACTTCGACTGACGAACATGCCACCAGTGCGGCAATAACCAATAGAAAGGCTATTCGTTTAGCCATAATAGATCTCCTTATAATTACTCGGTTTGCTTACGCTGACATTTGCACCTGAAGCACGAACATGATCAACGGACACCCTTGCCCAATAAAATAATTTCGGCGGTTTGAATCAAAATCAATATATCTAACAAAAGCCCATGATTCTTCGAATAATACAAATCATAACGAAGTTTTTCCCTAGAATCGCTAATAGAGGCGCCATAGGGATACTTCAGCTGTGCCCAGCCCATCAAGCCAGGCTTCACCCGGTGCCGAGCATCATAGTAGGGGATTTCTTTAATCAAGTCACAGACTATTTCTGGACGCTCAGGGCGCGGGCCGACAAAGCTCATATCCCCTTTCAACACATTGTAGAGTTGAGGCAATTCATCTAATCTTGTGTTTCGAATAAATGCCCCAACTTTCGTTATTCGGTTATCGTTAACCTGTGCCCAGACGGCCTTCCCGTCTTTTTCCGCACCGTTGCACATACTCCGGAACTTATAAAGCTTAAATGCCCGCCCCTCTTGACCTGTTCGCATCTGGCTATATAAAACCGGACCCCCACTTTCTAGAAATACAGCAAGAGCGGTAATCAGGGCAAACGGCCAAATCATTGCAAATAACAACAAGGCAGCAATAACATCGAATAGTCTTTTGGTAACATCACGATATTGGCTGTACCTAAAACCTTCAGAAAACAACATCCAACTCGGATTCAATAAGTTCAATTCTATTGCCCCTGTTTCGCGCTCACAAAATTTAATGGCGTCAGTCACTGCAACCCCCGCAAGCTTACAATCCAACAGAGGCCCTATTGGTACTGAACCTCCATCTCTACTGCGGCGCTCATCCGGGGCTACAACAATTTCGGAAATCTTATTTTCGCGAACAAAACGCAGCCAGTTAGCGGGCTGAGCAATACGCAGTGACTTCTCTACTTCATTCTCGTCGACCGACGGGACGCAACCAACAATCTCTACGCCGGGATGACCCTCCTTCTCGATTACCTCTAATAGGTTTCTTGCCTGACGCCCCGCCCCGAACAACAAAACTCTGCGTCGTAGCGAACGAATATCGACAATTGTAAACACTACCCATCTGACTATCGCCACCAAAAAGACTGACAATACAACCGCTATAAATAGCACTACATTATCAAAATATAGTGCGCCAACGAAAGCAGACAGTAAAATCATCAGCGCACTACCGAGCAAGCAGTACGCAACAACAGAACGGGTTGCCATACCGACAAAACCCTCACGCAATTGTGATTGATAAACGCCCATTGAAAACGTCGCACAATGCATAACACCCGCAAAAGTAACTGCCCGCCAAAACCAGATATCTCCTAAATAAAAAGTACCGTCAAACTCACCCGTGAATCGAATGTAGCGCGCTAAATAAACGGACAAAAATAATACACCACACTCCATTACACCCAAAAAAATATAGGCGCTTTGCAAATAGTGGTTAAATATCCTTATGTGAGACAAAATCATACCTAATGTAAACTAAGGCTAGATAATAAACGCCTAAGTTGGGTTGAGAATTTACTTACCTATTTCCTGAGCAAAGTATAAACTACGACTCTTAATCTGTCGCTTGTGAAACTGGCTATATTACGAAGATTGGCATTTTTACCACCTATATCAAACTTTATTCAACGACCGAATGGATTATTAAGTTATGAAATTTCCCAGGACCCCAACGATAGGGATCATTGGGCTGGGCTATGTTGGCCTGCCCTTGGCCATTGAATTTAGCAAGCTGTTCACATGCATCGGATTTGATATCAATAAACAGCGGATATTGGAGCTTAATGCGGGCCACGATTCAAAACTTGAGATTAACAGCACAGAGCTGAAACACCTCGCTCAACTATCATTTACCTATCAGCCGAAGGATCTTAGACAATGTGACGTTTATATCGTTGCTGTGCCAACCCCCATAGATGAAGACAAACGGCCAGACTTAACTCCACTTCAGCAAGCATCCCGCCTTATCGGACAATTGATCGATATAGATAATATTGTTATTTACGAGTCAACCGTTTTTCCCGGATGCACCGAGGACATTTGTCTACCGATTATTGAAAAGGAGGCTGGACTAAAACTCAATGAAGGCTTTTATGCTGGATATAGCCCAGAGCGTATTAATCCGGGCGACAAAACCCACAACCTCAGTAATATCGTCAAAGTAACGTCAGGGTCATCACCAGAAGCGGCAAACTATGTCGACTGGTTATACCGCCGAATTGTCACAGTGGGAACTCACCTCGCCAGCAGCATTAAGGTTGCCGAGGCATCAAAAGTCATCGAAAACACCCAGCGTGACGTCAACATCGCGTTGGTTAACGAGCTGGCATTGATCTTTAATCGGCTGCAAATCAATACCGAAGACGTCTTGGAGGCCGCCGGCACAAAGTGGAACTTCCTACCCTTTCGTCCGGGCTTGGTGGGTGGGCACTGTATTGGTGTGGACCCCTATTATTTGGTTCACAAGGCCGAGCAAGCGGGCTATCACCCCCAGATCATTGCTGCCAGCCGCAGGATTAATGACAAAATGGGCTCGTTGGTAGCCACTGAAGTTATGCGCTTGATGACCCAGAAACGCATTCACATCGTTGACGCTAATGTATTAATTTTGGGTCTGGCCTTTAAAGAAAACTGCCCCGATTTGCGCAACACGCGAGTGACTGATATCGCCGGTGAATTAGAGCAGTGTAATGTGAATGTCGATATATACGATCCCTGGGTGTCCTCACAAGAGGCCAAACATGCCTTTGACATCACCATGGTCGAAACGTTAGAAGCTGAACGCTATGATGCCGTTATCCTCGCCGTTGCCCATGAGCAATTCCAGGCGATGGGCATTGATGAAATCAGACAGCTTACTCGCAATAAGGGTATTATTTTTGATATTAAGTACTTATTTCCCGCCGACGTTGTTGACGGCCGCCTGTAACCCAAGGGTCAACTCATGAAAATTTTGGTCACCGGAACCGCGGGCTTTATCGGCTGTGAAACCGCCCTTAAATTACTCGAGCGTGGCGACACCGTCATTGGTGTTGATAACGTTAACGACTACTACGACGTATCAATGAAACGGGACAGGCTCGACAGACTACTTGGCCACGTCAACTATCATCATTGCGAATTTTGCATCTCTGATTACACTGCTTTGGACAACCTCTTCAAGCAGCACCGCCCAGATCGCGTGGTGCACTTGGCGGCACAGGCCGGTGTGCGCTATTCAATCACCAACCCTCACGCCTATGTCACTTCAAACTTGGCGGGCTTTGTAAATATTTTGGAATGCTGCCGCCATCATACGACTGAGCACTTAGTGTATGCCTCAAGTAGCTCGGTTTATGGTGCCAATACTGAACAACCTTTTTCCACCGCTCACGGAGTGAACCACCCGGTTAGCTTGTATGCAGCCACTAAAAAGTCCAATGAACTGATGGCTCATACGTATAGCCATCTTTACAACATTCCAACCACCGGATTACGATTTTTTACCGTCTACGGGCCGTGGGGTCGTCCGGATATGGCGCCAATGATATTTGCCCGCAAGATTTTGGCGGGAGAGCCAATTGACGTTTTTAACTATGGCAACCATCGCCGCGATTTTACCTATATTGATGATATTGTGGAGGGTGTCATTCGTACGCTGGGTCACGTAGCAACTTCCAACCCAGAATGGGATAGCGGCAAACCAGACCCGGCATCGTCAAAAGCGCCCTATAAGATCTACAACATTGGCTGCAATAAACCGGTCGAGCTAATGCGGTTTATTGAGCTACTGGAACAGGGGCTGGGACGAGAAGCCAAGAAAAATTTGCTACCAATGCAGCCCGGCGATGTACCGGACACCTATGCCGATGTAGAGGATTTGGTAGCTGATGTTGGTTACCAGCCCGACACTACCATTGAAACAGGCGTTGATCAGTTTGTTACATGGTATCGACATTATTATCGCTGAATAAATGACTTGTTGATGTAAGCCACTGTTTGCTTCCTGCCTCCGAGAAACTGCACTCCTTTTTTAAAGGTTATCAGACTGCAATAGGGCCAGTATTTCCTCGGTTCTCTCGGTCATCAAACCCGGGGCTTTAGCCGTCTCCACGTTCAGCCTGACGACCGGCTCGGTGTTCGACATACGCAGATTAAATCGCCAATTATCGAAAGCCATACTTAAGCCATCAGTTCGATCGACGACAGCATCGCTACTTTCAAAATGTTGCTCGACTCGGCTAATGGCCGCCGCCGGATTATTGATGGTTCTATTGATTTCACCACTGCAAGGGTAGGCGCTCATTCGGTCTTCGACCATGCTCGATAAACATTGACCGCGGCTCGATATCAGCTGGGCCACCAGCAACCAGGGAATCATACCGCTGTCGCAATAAGCGAAGTCTCTGAAATAGTGATGGGCGCTCATTTCTCCGCCATAAATGGCATTTTCCAGCCGCATTCTTTCCTTAATAAACGCGTGACCCGTTTTACTTTGAATGGGGGTACCGCCGTTAGCCTCAACCATATCGATGGTATTCCACGTCAGCCGTGGGTCATGAACAATCTTTTCACCAGGGCTTTTTAACAAGAAGGCTTCAGCCAATAAACCCACCACGTAATAACCTTCAACAAACTCACCGCGTTCATCAAAGAAAAAGCAGCGATCAAAATCGCCGTCCCAGGCTATGCCCATGTCGGCTTTGTGCTGTTTGACTGCATCGATGGTAATCGCGCGGTTTTCTGGCAATAGCGGGTTGGGCACACCATTGGGAAAGTTTCCATCAGGCTGATGGTGCAATTTAATAAATTCAAAGGGCAGTTTGTTAGCGCCCGTCAGAGCTTCTAACCGATCAATCACTGCACCGGCGCCACCATTGCCGGCATTGACGACAATTTTTAATGGCTTCAGCGTGGCGATGTCGACGTAGGACAGCAGATGCTCGATGTAGGCATCGGCGATGTTGAGGTCAATTAATTGACCCTGACGACTAACAGCGGGGAAGTTGTTTTCTTCCGCCAACCGCTGTATGTCAAACAAGCCGGTATCACCGCTGATAGGACGAGAGCCTTCGCGAACAAATTTCATGCCGTTGTAATCTTTGGGATTATGGCTTGCGGTAACAACAATACCGCCATCCATTGCACCCGCGCCGACCGACTGATAAAAGGCGGCAAAATAGATTTCTTCCGTCCCGCATTGGCCGATGTCGTAAACATCAACACCGGAGTCCATTAAACCTTTTGATAATGCGGTTTTAATAGTCTCACTACTCAAACGAATATCGTGACCAACCACGACTTTTTTAGGCCTAACTACTTCGGCGTAAGCTCGACCAATGGCATAAGCGATGCCTTCATTGAGCTCATCGGGAACACGCCCACGCACATCATAGGCTTTGAAACAGGTTAGTTGATTAGACATGGAATGTTTACACTTCTTGATAGACGTTTTCATAAACGTAGTTAGTTGCTTCAACGAAGCCGTCGACACTGCCGCAATCGAAGCGCCGTCCCTTAAACGCATAAGCCATGACACAGCCGTTTTGTGCCTGAGTTAGCAGCGCATCGGTCAGCTGTATTTCTCCACCTTTACCCGGCGGCGTCTCCCGCAAAATATCAAAAATATCCGGGGTCAAAATATAACGGCCAATAATGGCCATATTGCTGGGCGCGTCTTCGGGCTTGGGCTTTTCAACCATATCATCGACACGGTACAAGCCTTCTTTAAGCGCCTCGCCGGCGATGATACCGTATTTTTCAGTCTGGTCTTTGGGGACTTCTTGGATAGCGATGATGCTGCAGCGAAATTGTTTATACAGTTTTACCATTTGCGCCAGCACACCGTCACCGTCATTGATACATAGATCATCGGAAAGCACGACACCAAAAGGCTCATTACCAATGAGCGTTTCACCGGTTAGAATCGCGTGACCGAGACCTTTCATTTCTCGCTGTCGGGTCATGGTAAAACTGGCCTGGTCGATAACCTCACGAATACTCGCCAGGTAGTTTTCTTTGGCACTACCGGCAATTTGATGCTCGAGCTCGTAGCTGATATCAAAGTGGTCGGTGATGGCACGCTTGCCACGCCCGGTGACCATCGCCATTTGATTCATGCCGGCCTGAATTGCCTCTTCAACGCCGTACTGCACCAGTGGCTTATTAACCACCGGCAGCATTTCTTTAGGCATAGATTTTGTCGCTGGCAAAAACCGGGTGCCGTATCCGGCCACTGGGAACAAACATTTTTTAATCATTGGCTTACTCTAACTCCTTAATTCAACCGCGCTGCTCTACTAACCCAGCAAACGATTGTTTAACTGTCGCGTCCATAAACATCTTCAAACCGTACTATATCATCTTCACCAAGATAACTGCCGCTCTGCACCTCGATTAACTCTAAAGGAATTACCCCTTTGTTAGCCAACCGATGTTTTGTCCCCAGCGGTATATAGGTTGATTGATCTTCTAACAGCAGTGACTCTGTTTCTCCGCAGGTAACCAGCGCCGTGCCGCGAACAACAATCCAATGTTCTGCTCGGTGATGATGCATTTGCAGTGACAGTGTTTGCCCGGGATTAACAATAATACGTTTAACCTGAAAGCGCTCGGCAACCACCAACGACTCGTAAGACCCCCAGGGGCGATAGACCTTAGTGTGAGAATTGACTTCTTCGCGCTGTTCTAACCGCAGCGTATTAACGATGGCCTTGACGTCTTGCACCTGGTCTTTATCGGCTACCAAAATGGCATCAGGCGTTTCAACAACCACTATATTATCAATGCCGACGGTTGTTACTAGACGTGAGCTACTGTGAATATAGCTGTCTTGGGTATTGTGCAAAATGGTGTCGCCAGTGCTAACGTTGCCGCGGCTGTCTTTGTCACCGTCCTCCCACAAGCTCGACCAGGCACCAACGTCGCTCCAGCCACAATCCATAGGTACAACCATACCCTTGCTGGTTTTTTCCATGACCGCGTAATCGATTGAATCGCTATCACAGGCCGCAAAGGCGTCGGCGTCCAAACGAATAAAATCCATATCTTCATGCGCGTCGTTATATGCCAGCTGCGCCGCTTTCAACATGGCTGGCGCATGAAGGCCTAACTCGTCAAGATAGGCCTTTGCTCCGAGCAAAAACATCCCGCTATTCCAAAAATAGTCGCCGCTGTCGACGTATTGCTGCGCTACGGCCAATGACGGCTTTTCAACAAACTCAGCAATAGTGAAACAGCCTGCAGACTCCGTATCACGGCGTCGAATGTAGCCATAACCGGTTTCCGGCCCTTCGGGGACAATACCAAAGGTCACCAAGTTACCCTGCTGCGCCTGTGTCAGGCCGATTTCAACAGCCGCGGTAAAGGCCGCAGTATCATTGACGACGTGGTCCGCCGGCATCACCAGCAAAACGGCATCGTCGTCCTGACTAATAGCGCGCATTGCCGCAACCGCCACGGCGGGTGCAGTATTGCGGCCAACCGGCTCAAGGATAATGGCATCGGCCTCAATTTTTACATTACGCAACTGTTCTGCCACCATAAAACGATGGTCATTATTGCAAACGATAATTGGTTTGCCCGACTCCAAATGCAAAGCCCGCTGCAGCGTTTGCTCCAGCAAGCTAAGCTCGCCCGTTAGCGGCAAAAACTGCTTGGGGTTTAATTCACGAGACAAGGGCCATAGACGACTACCAACACCGCCTGATAATAATACGGGGATTAACACTGAAATCATTCCTTTGTTGTTTGGA
>Ga0115561_1001186_pt1 | contig 18788 bp, 18 predicted proteins | sample COGITO_mtgs_1105_4_FD_87201 | JGI IMG/M metagenome (GOLD analysis project Ga0115561, IMG submission 87201) | Pelagic marine microbial communities from North Sea - COGITO_mtgs_110512 | ecosystem: Environmental > Aquatic > Marine > Epipelagic | place: Germany:Helgoland, sampling site Kabeltonne...
ACCCAGCGACAGCAATACGGGTTGAAGCACATTCGAGCGTCCGATGCAGTTGGCAAGGGGCTGGTCAAATTCCGGCGAGCTACGCCGTCTCGTTTTTACCGCTTACAAAAAATTTATGATCCTATTTTCTCCAGGCTGTTTTTCATTGTATTGCCGCCCGGACAATAGCCGGTCAAGCGCAGCAGTGCACCCAGGTCGGAAGCGATCATGCAGTTCTATGGCAATTGTTTTCGTATTGTCGATCCAATTTGATGTGTTACTTTGGAGCACATCGATTTCTGCGCCTTCTATGTCAATTTTCAACAAACTGAATATTTTCTCACCATTCTCTGTAAGAATCTGTCCAAGTGAGATGGCTTCAATAGCGGCTGGATCGTCTTTTTCAGTCTCAACTACTTGAAAAGCCCAAGGCTCTGCAGTGGGGGTCGAAATTCTTACATAACCATCAGTACCCCATAGTGCCTTTTTTAGTGGTATCACGTTGGAATATTGAGCAATGTTTTTGCATAGTAAACTGTAATTCTCGGAATCGATTTCCAAAGCAATTATTTTTGAATTAGGCCATCTAATAGCAAATATAATGCTAGACAGTCCAATATTTGCTCCTGCATCAACAATAAAATGCGGCGGTGTCAGCTATTCCCCCAACTCAAACTCTGTCTCGCCTGAACAACAAATCTGCCTAAAAACCATTAAATCACTAGTTCCAGCTCTCAACCAAATCTTGTGTTTGAGGTATGGGACTTTTATACTGTCAAAGTGTCTAGTAAAACCTTGTAATCTTGACGGACCTTGAACCACAACAAAGTACCACGTACAACTTCGAAGCGCTTTCGATATGGTTGAGTTTTGGTCAATATATAATTAAAAGTTTTGATTGGCATAGAAGTTATTAATACTTATGAATATAACAATTATCATACCCACTCTTTGCGAGAATAGCAGAAAGAATTTTATACTTAGGGCAATCGAATCTATTAAGGTTTCAGAGCAGTCAGTAAGGATTTTAGTGGTCGTTAATGGCCAGCGTTTTGATTCAAACTTGCTAGAGACCCTAAAGGCACGTAGCGACATTGATGTAGTGCAAATTGCTGAAGGTTCACAGACCAAAGCACGTCTTATTGGTAGGCAGCATGTGTCTTCAGAATATTTTTCTTTTCTAGATGATGATGATGAATATTTACCTGGTGCACTAGACATAAGATTAGATTATCTGCAGCGAAATGGTGCCGCAGATCTGGTCGTTACAAATGGATTTTCCTCTAAAAACGGCAATGATCAGTTAACATACTCTCGTATGTTGAACGTTAACGACCATCCACTCTATGAGCTGTTTCAAGAAAACTGGCTACACAACTGTAATCATTTGTTTCGCTCATCTAGTGTCACTACTAAATATTTTGAAGATTCACATCCTTACATGGAATGGACATGGCTTGCATTCCGACTCGCACTCGATGGCAAAAAAATCGTCGCGTTAGATGTACCGACATTTCGATATAACGATACACCTGCCTCATTGAGTAAATCGTCGATATATCTTTTGAGTTCAGTCTCACTCTACGGGCGGATGCTGTCATTAAAACCAAAGAGTGACATCAAAAAAATCATTCGCAACAGGCTTTCTAATGCCTGGCATAGTGTTACCGTTTTCGAGCTACAGTCGGGACATAGGATCAAAGCTATTAGTGCACATTTTCGCAGTTTAACCTGCCATTGGAGCGGCTTAAAATTTCTCTCATATACAAGATACTTGTTAGGCAGAACCAGTTGAAATCTGTCGACAGTATTCGGCCAAACCGAACGTGAAATCGCCAAGCCGGGAATTGACCTACTGCGTCTTGTTTTGACGCCATACGCCCGCCCACAGGGCCGGCGACCGCTGCAGCCCCCAGCGTGGATCTGATAGTCTCCGGCCACACCCACAACCGGCAAAACGCGGAGCGAATATGCACGATCTAAAGGTTGACGAAGGATGATAATCAATTTCACATCAGGACCACAACTTTCAAGAATACGATTCGGAACTTCTTCATAATACAAATATTCCGGAGTCATGACGCCAAGAATAGATTCGTTATTATAGTCAGAGAAATAATGATTCAACCACCAGCCTACGCCTTTATCATAGGCTTCACTAACGATGAGGAATGGTGCTTCTTTATCTTTGGGTAGAAATATTTCAGGATATTGTTTCAAGATGTCGTGCAAGGTGGTCGTCCCCGGTTTTTGCGCACCTAAACATATGAAATTTGGCGTTTTTCGGTTGGGGGTGATATGTTTACTCGACTCTTTCAATATCTGTTAAGTGCCATTTTGATAAGGATTCGCATTAATAAGAATCGACTCAATATGGTAGTTAATGCTCTTTACTCTAGTTTCCACATTAAATCTCTTCCACTAAAAGAAACCGGATTTATTTTATTCTGTTTTAAGAACTTCCTGAATCTTTTATTTCTCTCTTGGTCGATTTTTGCCACATCATCCCACATTCCTAGGTAACCATGAATTGATCCAGCTAAGTTGTTTTCTACTGAGTCTTCTACTACGTCGTATTCAGCTCCTCCAATGTTCACTCGTAGCAAGAGAATAGTTGAGTCGGTGATCAGTTCGCTGTCTTTTAGAAAATCTGAAAGTTTGATTGCTTTTATATCTTCATAATTTTCTGATTCACGATATATGGAATCTCCAACCCCGCCTTCCATGTCATTATAGAGTCGTAAAAACCCGCTGTCCGGAATAAAGAACAAATGGGAATAAATGTGGACAAATGGACAAATGGGGACAGACCACGTTTAATCTACCTTCCTCGGCCTGCCCCCTTTCCCCGGAGTCACTCGACGACCGAGCGCTAGTTCAATTTCCTTTTTAAAGCGTTCATTCCCAAGCACATAGTTTCCATTTGTTGCCGCTCTAACTTGATCAATGTGCTGCCTATCTAAAGCCTCTGCTAATAAATATTTATAAGCACTCCTTCTCTCCTCATCTGTGAGACCTAAGCGAACATAGTCCTCATGGGGTTTTATGAACTTACTCGGGCTGCCCTCAGCATTATGATGATAGCCAGACCAGCGATATTCAGCTGAGTGTGAAACCATCATTGCACGTACGGGATTCAGCTCGATGTATCTGTAGCAGGTAAGAACATAATGTTCATGCTGGGCCAGACACGATTTAAACCGCCCCTCCCAAAGTGTCCCACTGCGCCGATAAGTTCGATTGATGTATTGAACATACCTTTGACCTAGATTTTTCATCATCAAAGAAGCACTGTCTAGCCGCTCTGGTGTCAACAGTAGATGAACATGATTGGTCATTAAACAATAGGTATGGATAGCACAACCGTGCTCTGCGGATTGTAGTTTCAACTGGTCTAGATAATAGTGATAGTCATCTTCTGTATAGAAACAAGCAGAACGGTTATTGCCACGCTGGATAATATGCCAGGGGATACCGGCAACAGCGACTCGCGCGCGCCTGGGCATGTAGAAGTCCTTTTCTAATAATTTGAGCAGCAAACATCCTGCTTGCTGAATGAATCATATCAAGTCCATTAAGCAAAGGCACTCGAGCGAAGGAATTAAACGTGGTCTGTCCCCGTTTATTCTTGCCGTTTATTCTGCCGTTTATTCATGTCATATAAGGGTTTATTAGCCATTAAAAAAAACCCGCGATGGGCGAGGCTAATACGGCAGCTTTGTGCCAACAAGAGACATAAAAAAGCCCCGACATTATCGAGGCTTTGATTTAACTCTAATACGTAGCTGTTAAGGGATAGCTATTACTGTATCGGCACTCTCAGTTACAGATAAATTGACACCGTCACTAAAATTTACAACATCACTATTATCTTCTTCACTGCTATCTAGCGAAGCATCACAGGTAAACGCTGCCGTATAGTCGCCTACAGGCACATAACCAATGACGAACGCATAATCTTCAGACTGGTCATTGTAATTGACCGTGGCCGAGGCTAATGGGTCACCACTATTACCTTGAATATCTTGAGTCGAGGTATCAGTGCCATCAAATAAATATACAGCATTACCAGTGTCGTTATTGTCACCATTATTACAGCTGATATCGATAATCAAAGACTCACCAACTGTGCCTCTCACTGTATTTACTTCAAGGTTATTGACCAAACGGACTGTTGGTCTCAATTTGTAATCGCCAGTACCTTCTTGGGTGACAGATTTTCTCAAGTCAAAATCGACAGTAAAGTCATTACTACTTCCAGCTCCGATTGTGATACCACGATTCATTTTTAGTCCTGACTGACTACCGCTAGGTATTTCTAAATCGTGCTGTAAACCATCAACCTCAATATAAGAGGCTGCTTCATCCACTCCAAGGCGAATCCACTGATACTCACCAGCAGTTAAAACCTCTCCATCAAGCAGTAATACTCTTTCCTCACCCTGATAATCCAGCAGGTTGATAACTTGAAGTTCATCAAAGGTGATTACTTTATTTTCTGCGCCATGCAATTCGACCGAGCTAAAAGCAACAACTACGGAAGTTGCTCCTTCGACAGGTCCATCTGTTATGCCAAGTGATAGCACTCCGGTTGAACTATCGCTACCCCCGCCACTTCCGCCACTTCCGCCACAAGCGACTAGAAGTGTGCTTGTGGCGACTGCTACAAGTACTTTCGATAGATTGGTAACCATACATTCTCACTTTATAAAATTAGTGATTTACTAGCTGTCTGTTGCCCGCAGTTTATCAGGTTAAGATTATACGAATGTTAACTCTGTCACAGCGTGTTGATGCATTAAACAAATAGTCGGCTTTGGGTCATTGATCAAACCGCCTTTACATACGATGCTGCAAATACCTCTTCCACTGCTAGCGGGATTGGCGTCTTTTAGCCTGCGTCTCCCGGCACTGGGCATAATCTACAAGCGATGCAGTATCAACTTAAAGTATGTGTGCTAAGCCGCCTTACTATCACTGCGTGTAATGGGGTAGAATTGGCGCCACGCTAAACCGCCTAGCCGAGGGTTGGTTTTTAATAAAAATGATTAAAACAGTAAGAAAAACAAGACGTTAAATATGGCTGAAACTTCAAACCACACCCCAATGATGCAGCAGTACTTTAAGATAAAGGCTGAGCACCCCAATGAATTGGTGTTCTATCGCATGGGCGATTTTTACGAGCTGTTTTTTGATGACGCCAAGCTCGCCTCTGAGCTGATGGGCATTACTTTAACCGCCCGGGGTAAGTCTGGTGGTGAACCTATTCCGATGGCGGGTATTCCCTTTCACTCGGCGGACGGTTATTTGGCAAAGCTGGTGCGCCATGGTCAGTCGGTTGCTATTTGTGAACAGACAGGTGACCCGGCCACCAGTAAAGGCCCGGTTGAGCGGCAGGTGGTGCGTGTTGTCACTCCCGGTACTATTAGTGACGAGGCGTTACTGGAAGAACACCGCGACAATTTATTGGTGGCGGTCAATCAGGTCAACTCGCGGTTTGGTATGGCCACCCTCGATATTGGCAGCGGTCGTTTTCAGGTTTTTGAAGTGGAGGATGTCAGTGCGGTACTCAGCGAGCTGCAACGGCTGGACCCCGCCGAAATATTGATTCACGACGACATTAACAATGAACAGATTCTGGCCCGGACCGGTGTGCGCCGCAGACCCCCCTGGGAGTTTGCACAAGACACCGCCGAGCGGTTGTTAACCCAGCAATTCAACACCAAAGATTTAACCGGCTTTGGCTGTGTTGGCTTAAACCTGGCCATTGCTGCCGCCGGCTGCTTGTTGCAATACGCCCAAGAAACCCAGCGCACCGCCCTGCCCCATATTCGCAGCCTTACTCATGAGCGCCGTGAAGACAGTGTGGTGCTTGATGCCGCCACGCGCCGCAATTTAGAGATTGATACCAATTTAACCGGTGGCGATAAACACACCCTGCAATGGGTGATGGATAAAACAAAAACCGCAATGGGTAGCCGGCTGTTGCGACGCTGGCTTAATCGGCCGCTCAACGACGCCGCGATATTGGTTGAACGGCAAGACGCAATTCGGTCGCTATTGCATAATTATCAGTTTGAGCCGTTTCGCGAGGGTTTAAAACCGGTGGGTGATATGGAGCGTATTCTTGCGCGCATTGCGCTGCGCTCGGCCCGGCCCCGCGACCTGTCGCGGTTAGCCCAATCACTGGCAGCACTGCCGGAATTGCAGTCGTTGTGCGCCGCACTCGACGCACCGCTGATCACCACATTGGCAAAAACTGCCGGTGTTTATACTGAACTAACAGATTTATTAGGCCGCGCAATAACCGACAACCCGCCAGTGGTGATTCGCGATGGTGGTGTTATTGCTGAGGGTTATGACGCAGAGCTCGACGAGCTGCGCAACATCAGCAGCAATGCCGGCCAATTTTTGGTGGACTTAGAAACCCGCGAAAAAGAGCAAACCGGCATTAATACCCTAAAGGTGGGTTACAACCGTGTTCACGGTTATTACATTGAAATTAGCAAAGCTCAATCCCATAACGCGCCGGCCAACTATATACGCCGACAAACGTTAAAAAATGCCGAGCGTTTTATTACCCCTGAATTAAAAGTGTTTGAAGATAAAGCCCTCAGTGCAAAAAGCCGTGCCCTGACCCGGGAAAAAGCCCTCTACGACGCGCTACTGGAAACACTGAACGAACAGCTTGCCGAACTACAAGCCACCGCCAGTGCCTTATCTGAGCTAGACGTGCTGGGCAATTTGGCCGAGCGCGCTGAAAACCTCAATTTGGCACGGCCTGAATTTAACACCACGCCGCTGATACAGATTGAACAGGGTCGTCATCTGGTGGTTGAGCAGGTGCTCGACGAGCCGTTTATTCCCAATAATGTAGCCTTTGACGACCAGCGTCGCATGCTCATTGTTACCGGTCCTAACATGGGCGGTAAGTCGACTTACATGCGCCAGACCGCAGTGATTGTTTTACTGGCCCATATTGGCAGCTATGTGCCGGCAAAATCCGCCACTATTAATTTAGTTGATCAAATTTTTACCCGCATTGGCTCCTCTGATGATTTGGCCGGTGGCCGTTCGACCTTTATGGTAGAAATGACCGAAACCGCTAATATTTTGCACAATGCCACCGATAAAAGCCTGGTGTTAATGGACGAGATTGGCCGCGGCACCAGCACCTTTGACGGGCTGTCACTGGCCTGGGCCAGCGCAGTTTATCTGGCCACCCGGGTGAAGGCGTTCACGCTGTTTGCCACCCACTACTTTGAACTCACCACACTGCCTGATGACTTCCCACAGGTTCACAACGTGCACCTGGATGCCACCGAGCACAATGACCATATTGTGTTTCTGCACAGCATCAAAGAGGGGCCGGCCAGCAAAAGTTACGGCCTGCAGGTAGCAAAACTGGCGGGCATGCCCGACGCGGTGGTGCAGGCGGCTAAGCATAAACTTGCCAGCCTTGAGGCCCCCGAGGGCCAACAGCCTCACAACGGTATGCACAGCTCTGCAGCCATTGCCCCGCAACAACCCGACATGTTCACCAGCACAACGCATCCGGCGGTAACGGCGCTAGCTGACACCGACCCAGACGATCTCTCACCCAAACAGGCCCTCGAGGTGCTCTATCAGCTTAAAAAGTTGACTTGATAGGCGCTGTTTTGGCAAAAACTATCCACAACTCTGAATCTTGATGGTAGACTACGCGCCGTTACGAAATAGGACTGTAGAGAGGCAATAACGAAATGACATTTGTGGTAGGTGAACAGTGTATCAAGTGCAAGCACACTGACTGTGTAGAAGTCTGTCCTGTTGATTGTTTTTACGAAGGCCCAAACTTTTTGGTTATTCATCCCGATGAGTGTATCGATTGCGCTCTGTGCGAGCCAGAATGCCCCGTAGACGCAATTTATTCGGAAGACGAACTGCCCGAAGACCAGCAGGTCTTTATGGAGCTCAACACCGAACTGGCTGAAGTATGGCCCAATATTACTGAGATCAAAGCACCCCCAGCGGATGCTGAAGAATGGGCCCATAAGCCTAATAAGCTGGAATTGCTAGAGCGCTAATTAATTAGCCCGACGTAAAAAAGGCGACCCTTGGGTCGCCTTTTTTCGTTTAACTGCTTATTTATTAACTGAAAACAGACTCGCTACTCAAACCCTGCTTCTCGAGGATGTCGCGCAGGCGCTTCAGTGCTTCAACCTGAATCTGGCGAACGCGTTCCCGCGTCAGGCCAATCTCACGGCCCACTTCTTCCAGTGTGCTGGTCTCGTAGCCTCTCAAACCAAATCTACGGGCGACAACTTCACGCTGTTTCTCGGTAAGCTCACCTATCCATTCACTGATGCTCGCCTTCATATCGTCGTCCTGCAACATCTCAGCGGGGTCAGATACGTGAGTGTCAGGGATGGTATCCAGTAACGATTTATCGGAGTCGGCGCCCAGTGGTGTATCAACGGATGCTACCCGCTCATTAAGACGCAGCATGCGTTTGACGTCGGCAACGGGGCGATCTAATAATTCAGCAATTTCTTCAGGGGTGGGCTCGTGGTCAAGCTTTTGAGTTAGTTCTCGAGCCGCACGCAAATAGACGTTCAGTTCTTTTACTACGTGAATCGGCAACCGTATGGTGCGGGTTTGATTCATAATCGCCCGCTCTATGGTTTGACGGATCCACCATGTGGCGTAGGTTGAAAAGCGGAAACCGCGCTCTGGGTCAAATTTTTCTACCGCTCGAATAAGCCCAAGATTGCCCTCTTCGATTAAGTCCAACAGGGATAAGCCGCGATTGACATAGCGGCGTGATATTTTCACCACTAGGCGCAAGTTACTTTCGATCATCCGCTTGCGACCGGCTTCTTCACCGCGCAGGGCCATGCGGGAAAAGTGGACTTCTTCATCTGCCGTTAGCAGCGGAGAAAAACCAATTTCGTTCAAATACAGTTGAGTGGCGTCGAGTGTCTTCTGAAAACGGCCGGTGGGCGTTGTAGCAGCCATTCTGGTACTTTCTGGCACAGCAGCGATAGTTGCACTGGCTTTCTTCTTAGCAGGCTTAGCCGCTTTTTTAGGCGCTACAGTATCTAGGTCAAACTCCGTTGCCAGCATACTGTCCAAGTCGACACTTGTCGCTTTTTCTTCTATTTGAACATCCATAGTTCTAGCCTTTAATTTTTATTGGAAGACATAGCCTCAATTCCGTAGAACTGAGCCCCGACCTTACACCTCTATCTACTGCTTACTCTGGTCTTTGGTTACACCAACAACCTCAAGGTTTAGCGCTAGCGCCTGCCTTTTGGTAACACAGTTAACGGGTTTAACGGTTTGCCATCCTGTCGAATCTCAAAGTGAAGTTTCACTTTATCTGTACCGGTATCACCCATCTCGGCAATTTTTTGACCCACTTTAACCAGCTCCCCTTCTTTGACTAAAAGTTTGCTGTTGTGACCGTAAGCACTAAGGTAACGGTCACTGTGTTTAATGATCAATAATTCGCCGTAGCCAACCAAGCCGCTACCAGCGTATACCACGCGTCCGCTGTTAGCCGCATGGACAGATTCTCCTAAATTACCTTTAATATCAATACCCTTATGAACGGCACTAGAGGAACTGAAAAAACGTGTGGTCTGCCCCTGCGCAGGCCAACGCCACCGAAAGGGATAGCCGGCACTGGCAACAACTGCCACTGATTTGTTGGCGGATTTTGACGACTTTGTTGTTCTGCTGGGGGCGGTTTTAGCGCGCGGGGTTACCGCCTTGGCAGTGCTCTTAGTGGTGGGTTTTAAGGTCTCAGATCGACTCGCGCGGCGCTTGGCCTTCAACTGCAATCGCTGCCCCGGGAAGATGGTATACGGAGACCGGATGCCGTTAGTAGACGCTAACTCTCGGTGATCGATTTTATATAGCCAAGCAATTGAAAATAAGGTGTCGCCCGGGGTCACAATATGCTGCTCAGGGACAACCGAAAGCTGCTCTTTTCGGTCGATAACCGGCGCATAATTGCCGCCACCAAAGCAATTGGCCAGCAACAAGAGACTGGCTAAAAGAAGAAGCCGAGGAATTAACGAGGGCATGAAATATGACTACTTAATAACCAATTAATAAACATCAACATAGCACAGAAAAATGATTCTCTTTATTAAGTTTTGCTCTTAATACCATGATTTTACTTAGGAAATTTGTATCGCCACCTAACCCAAAACCGTGCCACAAACCCGCTTTTAAAACCAAAAAGATATAACAGCTGTTATTATAATAATAAAATAGTCTATTAGAGAGGGTATTTTTGACCATTTAATTTGATCCTATCCCGATTTGCTGCCAACTTTTTCTAATAAGTAGACCGCAATCAGGCCCAGAACAACAAACAAAACGCATAAAGGTAAATTGGCCTCCAGTCCCGTTATTGATTGATAAGCCCAAGGCCACACATTAGCTTGCTGCAATGGCAGTTGCTCACCGCTGCTATTTTGATAATAGCTGAGTGTTTGCTTCCAGGGCCACACCAAATTTAGCGACCCCATCAAAAACCCGGTTAATAAGGCCATGGTGCGGTCGTGATATTGCTTAAACATCCAAGAGAGTACCTGCGAAAAACTCAGTAGGCCGGTGCCACAACCCGCCGCAAACACCACTATGGGTAGCAGCTGCACATCTTTTAGCGCGGTGAGTACATGGCTATACATGCCCATTAACAAGAGGATAAAACTGCCGGATATACCGGGCAGTATCATCGCGCATATGGCGACACAGCCGGCACCAAAAAATATCAGCAGCGTTGGCGTCACTTCTGAGGGTCTAATTTCTGCGACCCCATAGGCGACCACAACACCCAGTACCAGCATCAGTATCGCGGTGGGGCTCCAGCCTTTGACCTGTTTGATCATATGAATGGATGAGGCGGCGATTAAGCCGAGGAAAAACGACCACACCACTAAGGGGTGAGCGTCCAACAGGTAGGTGATTACTTTAGCTAGCGATACCACACTGGTCATAATGCCTAACAACAGCACGGTTAAAAAAGAGCCATTAATTGACGCCCAGCAAGCCCCGACACCGTCTTTAACGAGTATTTTCAAGGCATTCGGGTTAATGGATTTGACCGACTCAATCAGTTCCTCGTAAATACCGGTAATAAAAGCCACCGTGCCACCAGACACACCGGGAACAACATCCGCTGCCCCCATCGCTAGCCCACGTAAATAGATACCCGCCAGGCGTGGCATTTTGACTGTCTTGTTCATCATTTTCCTAGCGTATGACACCTGATTTTAAGGGCACAAAAAAGGCCGGCTCAATAATGGTGGTCACCGCGCCCTGTTCCGTTTTGACCACCAGCGTAAGCTGCTGGCTTTTATTATCGCCCACTGGGATGATCAGTCTACCGCCAATATCCAACTGTTCCACCAGTTCCGCGGGCACCTGTTCGGGCGCCGCCGTTGATATAATACCGTCAAACAGCCCTTTTTCAGGCCAGCCGAAGCCGCCATCCGCATGTTTCAAATGTACGTTATTCACACCCAGCGTCCGAAACCGCTGCCGCGCTTTTTCCTGTAACGGTTTTATCCGTTCAACACTGTAGATTCTGTCAACCAATTGCGCCAGTACCGTTGTCTGAAAACCAGACCCTGTACCCACTTCCAGTACACGCTTCAAAGGGCCTGCCGCCAACAGCAGCTCGGTCATTCGCGCCACCGTATAAGGTTGTGACAAGGTCTGTTGAAAGCCGATCGGCAGCGCCGCGTCTTCATAGGCTCGGTGGGCCAATGCTTCATCAAGAAAGATATGTCGGGGTGTGGTGCGCATCACTTCGAGCACCTCAAAATTACTAATACCCTGATCACATAACCGCTTTACCAGTCGATCACGGGTGCGCTGCGACGTCATGCCAACACCGGCTAAATTCAATTTACTCACGGGCAGCTCCGGCGAGTTTTAGCAGGGACGATGGCTACGCTACACATGGTTATGGGTCTCGGTGTAATTTACCAGCTCTCTGACCAGGGCAGTAGCAAAACAGCCGGTAGGGAGCGCAAAGCTCAGCGTCAACTGTCGCTCCGACAGCTGCGCTTGCAAGTCAACGGGCAATAACCGCAAGGCACGACGCTCCGCCTTTAAGCCAGCCTGCAGGAGCCCGGCAGTAAAATCGGGAGTTGCCTGCAGAATATCGGCCTCCATCGCGGCAACCTCTGCCGTCGGCGCCAATGACCCAGACTTGCCATATAGCGGGCCGGTCAGATGAATATCTCCGTCCAACAACCGCGCGTCAAGGTCGATGGTGTCGCCCTGTGCAAAAACACTGTGGCTACCGTTGAGCATTAACAATTCACCGCTGGTTAATTGATCCCAGTTGTTAGCTTCCACTCTCTGCGCTAACACCTGATTAAATAAATAGGCCCGCGCCGCCGATAAGTACAAACCGCGCTGATGCTTTTTCGGCTTAAACTGTCCACTGAACAGCTGTCGGGCACGCATCAAATTTGAACCACCGTAACCAAAACGCTGCTCACCAAAAAAATTGGGCACCCCCCGACGCGCTATTGTCGCCACCGCTGATGCCAATTGGCTGGTGTCACCGCTGACATCATTAATGATAATCACAAATCGATTACCACGGTGGGCGCCGCGCCGTAATTTGCGCAGATGACGAACCTGTTTCAGCAAGCGTACTTGGTCTGAATTCAGTGCCTGCCAGTCGATATTATCTTGTCCTGGCAGGTGCACACTAAACCATTGCCGGGTGACAGCGCGGCGATCCTTCATCCCTGCATAACTGACTTGCCGCGTTGGCAGCTTTGCCAGCCGGGCAATATCGCCCGCTAGCTGTTGTGTGTTGATGTCGGTTTTTTCAATCCATAAAAAAACGTGCTCACCCTCGCCTTCAGGTTCAAAACCGAGATTTTCTTCGACAAAAAAATCCGCCGGCTGGTCACGCAACGAACCACTGATCAACGGCCCGCCATAGGCATAGGGAATGTTTGATGGTGCCAAATCATTCATTATTTGATTCGAATCAGTCATCTAGGCGGACAGCAGCAGGACAACAGCGTGCACGGCAATACCTTCTTTACGACCGGCAAACCCGAGGGTTTCGGTGGTGGTTGCCTTGACGCTCAGCTGACCTATGTCAACAGCGATAGCCGTGGCTATTGCGATTCGCATGGGTTCAATAAAAGGCGCCATTTTAGGGGATTGGGCAATAATGGTGATGTCAGCATTTGCCAAACGATACCCTTGGGATAAGACCAGCTGGTAAACCTGTTTGAGTAAATCACGGCTGTTAATATTTTTGTAGCGGCTGTCCGTATCGGGAAAATGAGAACCAATATCACCCAGCGCACAGGCCCCTAGCAACGCATCACAGAGCGCATGCAATGCAACATCGCCGTCTGAATGGGCAACTAGCCCACGGTCGTGCGGGATCGTCACACCTCCCATCTGTATGTGGTCACCCTCGCCAAACCGGTGCACATCATAACCATGGCCTATTCGCATTCTTGTTGCTCTCTTTGCAGATAATATTCTGCTAGTGGCAGATCATCTGCGCGGGTAATTTTTAAGTTCGAGGCCGTGCCTTCAACAATTTTGGGCCGGTACCCCGCCAACTCTATCGCCGATGCTTCGTCGGTGAGTTGACATTGTTTTTCTAGGCCGTCGATGAGCGCAGCGTGGAGTTTATCGTAGCGGAACATTTGCGGTGTTTGGGCCCGCCATAACAACTGCCGGTCGATGGTTGCAACACTATGGCCGCCGCTCACCTGTTTAATCGTATCACTCACCGGTATAGCCAGAATGCCACCGACGACGTCGTCAGCAACTTCGTTGATGAGTGTTGCAATGTCCATCGCCGACACACAGGGGCGCACTACGTCATGTACCAGAATCCAGTCGTTAGTCGCGCACAGCGATGATAATTTTTCCAGACCATTAACCACTGAATGACAGCGTTCGTCGCCACCGGTGGTTATAGTAATTCGAGGGTGCTGCAAAATCGGTAACGTTTGCCAATGATTATCGTCTTGACCCACCACCACCACAATCCGTTCTAAGCGTTGTTCGCCCAGCAACTTCTCAAGGGTATGTTCCATGACGGTTTTGTCGAACAGTGATAAATACTGTTTTGGCAGCGATGCCGAGGCTCCCATGCGGCGCCCAACCCCGGCAGCAGGAACAACGGCGTAATATTTTACCGCGTTATCTGTGGCCATCACGGCTGCTTATCTTCATCAACTAACAGATAAAATGTCTCACCATCTTTGATGAGCCCCAGCTCTGAACGCGCACGCTCTTCGATACTTCCCATGCCATTTTTTAAGTCGCGCACTTCGTTCTCTAAAATTGCATTGCGATCGGATAAACCTTGATTCACCAACTTCTGCTGCTCTATTTCTCGCTGTAGGTAAACTATTTGTTCCCAACTGCCGCTGCCAAACCACAATCTGTATTGTAGGCCTGCAAGTACCAGCAGCAATAAAATCATTATCCAGCGCATAAGTTTAGTCGGTTAATGTCGACACATAATCATAGATTATAGAACATACTGGTCAATCTGGATTCTCACTCACGCGGGAATCCGTATTTGCTTCAGGGGAAGGCTATTGTGAGCGAATTTCTGCACGCCCACGATAGGGTGCCGCGCCTGCTAATTCAGCTTCAATTCGCAGCAGACGATTGTACTTGGCGACGCGGTCCGACCGACACAATGACCCGGTCTTTATCTGCCCCGCTGACGTAGCCACCGCCAGATCAGCGATGGTGGTGTCTTCGGTTTCGCCAGAGCGATGCGAGATAACCACCGAATAGCCGGCAGCTTTCGCCATTTTAATCGCTTCCAAGGTTTCTGTTAGGGTGCCAATTTGATTAAACTTAATCAGAATCGAATTAGCGATACTTTTATCAATCCCCTCCTGCAATATTTTGGTGTTGGTTACAAACAGGTCATCGCCCACCAACTGGATTTTGTCACCCAATATTTCAGTTTGATATTTCCAGCCATCCCAATCAGATTCGTCCATACCGTCTTCTATGGAGATAATCGGGTACTGTTCACACAGGGCTGCCAAATAATCACTGAAGCCATTAGCGCTGAAAACCTGACCTTCTCCCGCCAGATCATACTGACCATCTTTATAAAATTCAGAGGCTGCACAATCCAGCGCCAGCGTCACATCTTTACCGAGTTCATAACCGGCGTCAGCGACAGCCTGTTTTATCACCGCCAGCGCTTCGGCATTTGACGCCAAGTCGGGGGCAAAACCGCCCTCGTCGCCAACAGCGGTATTTAAGCCTTTGCTCTTCAAGACGTTTTTCAGCGAGTGAAAAATTTCAGCACCGGTTCGCAACGCCTCTGCAAATGAGCTCGCGCCTACCGGCTGTACCATAAACTCCTGAATATCAACGTTATTATCGGCATGTTCACCGCCGTTAATAATATTCATCATTGGAACCGGCATGGTGTACTGGCCAGGTGTGCCGTTGATATCAGCGATATGCTGATACAGTGGTATGCCTTTTTCAATGGCGACGGCCTTGGCGGCGGCCAGTGATACGGCCAAAATAGCATTGGCACCGAGTGTTCCTTTGTTGTCGGTACCGTCGGCGTCAATCATTAGCTGATCGAGTGCGCGCTGGTTTTCGGCATCTTTGCCAACCAGCAGGTGTTTAATCGTGGTGTTAATGTTGTTGACCGCTTTCAACACGCCTTTACCCAAATAGCGACTCTTATCGCCATCACGTAACTCTAAAGCTTCCCTTGAGCCGGTTGAAGCTCCTGAAGGCGCACAGGCACTTCCTACAGCACCGGACGCCAGAATGACATCAGCTTCAACGGTGGGGTTGCCTCGTGAATCCAATACTTCAAACGCTTTAATATCAACTATTTCAGCCATCGGCTTTATGCTCCGTAATAATTATCACAGTGTCCTGACAATCAGACACCTGTCTTAAAAAATAAAGGGGGATCACGTTTTAACGAATATCTAACGCCGGCAACGATTTCATCAAATCATCAACCGCTTTCATTTCCTTGAGAAAGTCTTCCAGCACCGCCATTGGCAAAGCCGAGGGGCCGTCACATTTGGCGTTATCGGGATCAGGATGGGCCTCCAAAAACAGCCCCGCCAGCTTTTGTGACATACCGGCCCTGCCCAACTCAGCCACCTTGTGGCGTCGCCCGCCTGAGGCAGCACCCATAGGGTCACGACACTGCAAAGCATGTGTGACGTCAAAAATTATTGGCGCTCCGCCACTCACTTCTTTCATCGTTCTGAAACCCAACATATCGACCACAAGATTGTCGTAGCCAAAATTGCTGCCCCGCTCACACAACATAACTTTGTCATTGCCGCACTCGGCAAATTTTTCGACGATGTTTTTCATCTGAGAGGGACTTAGAAACTGGGGCTTTTTAATATTGATAACATTGCCGGTAGCCGCCATAGCGGCCACTAAATCAGTTTGACGGGCTAAAAAAGCCGGTAACTGAATAACATCACAGACGTCAGCAACCGCTTGTGCCTGTTCAATTTCGTGAATGTCAGTAATCACCGAAACGTTGAAGGTCTGCTTAATTTCCTCAAAAATTTTCAGTCCTTCTTCTAACCCCGGACCGCGAAAAGAGTGAATAGATGAACGGTTTGCCTTATCAAAGGAAGCCTTAAAAACATAGGGAATCCCCAACCGCTGAGTTATTTCAACGTATTGTTCAGCCATGGTCATGGCCATGTCCCGCGATTCCAATACATTCATGCCGCCAAACAACACAAACGGCAAGTCGTTAGAAATAGACACCGAACCGACATTCAATATTTTTTGCGACACGCTATGTAAGACCTTCTATTAATGCACCAAACAGGCGACTAGGAGTGTTTCGAATAATCGACGGCTGCATTCACAAAACCGCTAAACAGCGGATGCCCATCACGGGGGGTCGAGGTGAATTCAGGGTGAAATTGGCAAGCAATAAACCAGGGATGATCCGGTAACTCAATCACTTCAACCAGCGAGTCGTCGGCTGACCAGCCACCAATTCGCATGCCCGCTTGCTGCAGCTGGTCAACGAAGGTGTTATTCACTTCGTAGCGGTGACGATGACGTTCAATAATCAGGTCGGCGTCGTAAGTGGCTTTGGCTTTGGAACCGTCGACCAAACGACATTCCTGACCGCCCAAACGCATGGTGCCGCCAAGATCTGCGTTCTCGTCACGGGTCTCAGTGATGCCATCAGCATCAACCCATTCAGTAATCAGAGCAATAACTGGAAATTTCGTTTGTGCGTTGAATTCTGAGCTGTTGGCATCCGCCAAGCTGGCAACATTACGGGCAAACTCGATAACAGCCACCTGCATGCCTAAACAAATGCCCAAAAAGGGTATGTTGTTCTCACGGGCGAACTGAACCGTCGCAATTTTTCCTTCGACACCACGGTTACCAAAGCCACCGGGCACCAAAATACCATCAACTCCTTCCAACACGCTCAAACCATCGTCTTCCAACTTTTGGGAATCAACGTAGCGAATGTTCACTTTAGTGCGAGTGTTAATACCTGCGTGATCTAAGGCTTCATTGAGTGATTTGTAAGCATCAATTAATTCCATGTACTTACCGACCATGGCAATGGTGATTTCCTTCTCAGGATTTAGCGCGCCATCAACCACTCTATCCCACTCGGACAAGTCAGCAGGGCCGCACTGCAAGCCGAATTTTTCGACGATCAGATCATCCAAACCGCGTTGTTTGAGAGCATTGGGGATGCGATAAATACTGTCAGCGTCTTGCAGAGGTATAACGGCTCGCAGTTCAACGTTGGTAAAGGACGATATTTTTTTCAGCGAGCCCTCATCAATCTCATGATCCGAACGGCACAAAAGAATATCAGGCTGCAGGCCAATCGAGCGTAGCTCTTTAACCGAGTGCTGCGTCGGCTTAGTTTTGGTTTCTCCCGCGGTGGCAATATAGGGCACTAACGTTAAGTGCATCAACATCGCTCTGCTGGGCCCGAGATCAACTTTCAGCTGGCGTGCTGCCTCGAAAAACGGCAGACCTTCGATATCACCAATGGTGCCGCCAATCTCGACGATGGCAACTTCAGCATCACCCGCACCTTCTATCACTCGGCGCTTTATTTCGTCGGTGATATGGGGGATCACTTGCACGGTTCCGCCAAGATAATCACCTCTTCTTTCTTTCCGTAACACCGTTTCGTATACCCGACCGGTGGTGAAGTTATTCCGCTTACCCATCTTCGTTCTAATAAAGCGCTCGTAATGCCCCAGATCCAAATCAGTTTCAGCCCCGTCTTCGGTGACAAATACCTCACCATGCTGGAATGGGCTCATCGTTCCGGGGTCAACATTGATGTAGGGATCGAGCTTTAGCATGGTGACTTTCAGGCCGCGGGCCTCAAGAATTGCGGCCAGTGAAGCAGAGGCTATGCCTTTGCCTAAAGACGATACAACACCACCAGTGACGAAGATAAATCGGGTCGCCATGAATAACAGTCTCTTCTTATAAAATGTGTGAAAACAGGGTTTGGGCTGTGCGTTGTGTCGCTATTATCGCTGACCTACGGCACTTATTGGGGGGGTACTCGGCAAGAATATAGCCTGCCAATGAAGCCCCCTAAGATGGGACGCCATTTTAGCAGAATTGCCCTGCAGGCTCAATAAGCCAGCACAATTGTCTGAGATCAGGTCCGCCGAGTTTAGCGGTTTATTAACGAGGTTGATTATTGATAGCGTTGCCAGCGTTTTATGCGTAGACAAAACGCATGACTTGACTCGTGTTGCGGCTTTATCTCTGAGCGCCAGTCTTCC
>Ga0115561_1001223_pt1 | contig 18454 bp, 16 predicted proteins | sample COGITO_mtgs_1105_4_FD_87201 | JGI IMG/M metagenome (GOLD analysis project Ga0115561, IMG submission 87201) | Pelagic marine microbial communities from North Sea - COGITO_mtgs_110512 | ecosystem: Environmental > Aquatic > Marine > Epipelagic | place: Germany:Helgoland, sampling site Kabeltonne...
TGACAATCTACGCCGCAACCAAGAAGGCGAACGAGAGCATGGGGCATGCCTATGCCCATCTTTACAATCTGCCAACCACGATGTTTCGGCTTTTTACTGTTTACGGCCCTTGGGGCCGTCCTGATCTAGCACTTTACAAATTTGTGGATGCGATTCTCGATGGGCGCCCCATCGACATATACAACAACGGCGACATGTATCGCGACTTTACCTATGTCGATGATCTGGTGCGTGCGATAGGTCTTTTGATTGATGAGGCGCCCGTACGCCCTAAGGATGGAGTGGTGCCCAAGGGAGACAGCCTGTCACCCGTCGCTCCTTACCGCGTCGTGAATATTGGCAATTCTGATAAGGTGCGACTATTGGATTTTGTCGACGCAATAGAGGACTGTCTCGGGCAGAAAGCTGAGCGGAACTACATGGGCATGCAGGCCGGTGACGTGACTGCAACTTGGGCAAATGCAGATCTCTTGAAGACTTTGACCGGGTATCAGCCACAGACAGATTTTCGCGAAGGCATTGCTAAATTTGTAGACTGGTATCGGGAGTACTCCAGGAAATGAAAGCTAATGTAAAAACCATTGCCGTGATCGGCCTTGGCTACGTAGGTCTTCCGCTTGCAGTAGAGTTCGGCAAGTCACGTCCCGTGATTGGCTTTGATATCAATGAAAGCCGGATATATGCACTGCGTGTGGGACGCGACGCGACGCTGGAGGTCTCCAATAGCGAATTGGCTTCAGCCGATCATCTTGCATTCACCAGCGACCCCGCTGATCTGGCCGCTGCCTCAATATACATCGTGACTGTGCCAACCCCGATCGATGCGCACAAGCGCCCCGACCTGACCCCCTTGCTTAAAGCCACAGAAATAATAGGCGGCGTCCTGAAGTGTGGCGACATCGTCATTTATGAAAGTACAGTTTACCCAGGCGCGACCGAAGAAGACTGCGCGCCATTTCTGGAGCGTATGTCCGGCCTTACCTTCAACGCCGACTTCTTTGCAGGATACTCACCCGAGCGGATCAACCCCGGCGACAAGGTGCACCGCCTGCCCGACATTTGCAAGGTAACGTCTGGCTCCACACCCGAGATCGCAGAAGAAGTCGATCAACTCTATGCCAGCATTATTACTGCAGGCACCTACAAGGCAGAAAGCATCCGTGTAGCAGAGGCCGCCAAAGTAATCGAGAATACGCAGCGCGATCTGAACGTTGCGCTCATGAATGAACTAGCGATGATCTTCAACAGGATGGGGATCGACACCGATGAGGTTCTGAAAGCGGCAGGCACGAAATGGAATTTCCTGCCGTTCCAGCCAGGGCTGGTCGGTGGGCATTGCATCGGGGTGGACCCCTATTACCTGACCCATAAAGCCGAGGCGATGGGATATCACCCTCAGGTGATCCTTGCAGGGCGCCGTATCAATGACAGCATGGGCGTCTATGTGGCCAGCCAACTGGTGAAGGCGATACTGAAGCGACGCGTCCACGTAGACGGCGCGCGCGTGCTGATCCTGGGGCTGACCTTCAAGGAAAACTGCCCCGACTTGCGCAATACGCGCGTGATCGATGTGGTTGCGGAACTGCGCGAGTATGGCGTGCAGGTGGATGTGCATGATCCATGGGTCGATGCGGCAGAGGCGAAGCAGGAATATGGGCTGGACTTGATTACAACGCCGGAACCCTCAGCATATGACGGTATACTTTTGGCCGTGGCACACGACAACTATCGCGACGCTGGGGCAATCGCCATACGCGGCTACGGGGCCCCAAATCATGTGTTTTGTGATCTGAAAAGTATCTATGCGATTGATGAAAGCGATCTGAGGCTATAATGGACCTGTCGTCAATTGCCCGGGTTGAGGGACCAAACCTGATACTGCGCCTGATAGAGCCTGAGGACGCGGCCTATGTTCACAGCCTGCGGAGTAATCCCGTATACAACACCCACCTGCCCGCAGTAACAGGAACGGTCGATGATCAGTGGACCTGGATTGTGGACTACAAATTCCGCGAGGCCCAGGAGCAGGAATTCTACTACGTGATCGAACGGAAAGATGGCACGCGCTGCGGACTTGTCCGGCTTTACGATGTAGAGGCAGAGAGCTTTACGTGGGGCAGCTGGATTTTGGACAAAAACAAGACGCGCAAGGCCGCACTAGAAAGTGCCATTTTGTCGTTTGGTGTCGGCTTTGACGCCCTTGGAGTTCAATTGGCAAATGTTGATGCGCGCGTCGCAAACGAGCATGCGGCAGCATTTTATCAGCGCCTTGGAATGGTGGAGACGCACCGGACCGATCAAAATATTTTTTTTAACTACACGCGTGAGCAGTTCAACACCAGCCGAACGCATTACCTTAAGCAACTGAGCGAGAGTTAATCGATGAATGAGGAATTTGCAGCCAAGGGCAGCGTTCAGGTCATTGACCTGCCACAGATCCAAGACCCACGCGGTGATCTGACTTTTGTGGAGGGTGGTAATCATATCCCATTTTATATCGCACGGGTCTACTATATCTACAATGTCCCCGTCGATGCCGAACGCGGTGGTCATGCCCACAGAGAGTTGGAACAAGTTGTATTTGCGCTGTCTGGCAGTTTTCGAATGAAAATCGACGACGGAAAGACCAAGTCTGAGTACTGGCTACGCGATCCTCGGAAAGGGCTGTACATCAACAACATGATCTGGCGGGAAATGGACAGCTTCAGCCAAGGCGCCGTCTGTATGGTGCTGGCGTCACATCAGTATGATGAAGCGGACTATTACCGCGATTATGCTGGTTTCTTAAGTGCAGTCCATGTCAGCTAGTGTAGGCAATCTGCCATGTAACGCCAAAATTCATATAATTAAGAATTGGAGATTTTTGTGATACTCTTGGACTGCACATTTCGCGATGGCGGCTACTATAGCGCTTGGAATTTTAAGCCTGCTCTAATCGACGAATATTTGGTTGCTATGAAGGCCGCGCAAGTTGATGTTGTCGAACTTGGCTTTCGATTCCTTGGGAATGATGGCTTTAAAGGAACATGTGCTTATACCACAGACGAATTCTTGCGCAGTCTTTCTATTCCAGAAGGACTGACCGTAGGGGTCATGGTGAATGGCGCAGATCTTTGCACCCCTTTGGGCTGCAATGCGGCGCTGGAACTCCTATTTCCCGAGCCAGCATTGGATACGCCCGTTGACCTTGTTCGATTGGCCTGTCATTTTTGGGAGCTGCCTCAGTCACTGCCAGCCGCGCAGTGGTTGTCTGAACGCGGATATCGTGTTGGTATCAACCTGATGCAGATCGCCGACCGTAGCCAGGCCGAGGTCAATGAGCTAACTCAGATGGCATGTGACTGGCCCATTGAAGTTCTCTATTTTGCTGACAGCATGGGCAGTATGACACCGACTGATACTGCCCGCGTCATCAGTTGGCTGAGAGCAGGTTGGGCTGGACCGATTGGTATTCACACGCATGATAATATGGGACTGGCCCTATCTAACACCCTGTGCGCACAGGCAGAAGGGGCGAGTTGGCTTGATGCCACGGTTACAGGCATGGGACGCGGCCCCGGCAATGCTCGCACTGAGGAACTGACAATAGAGGCCAAAGTTTTGCGCGGCCAAAACGCGAACCTCGTACCGCTTATGACACTAATTCGCAGACATTTTGGCCCGATGAAGGTGCAATATGGCTGGGGCACTAACCCCTATTATTACCTTGCCGGTAAATATGGCATTCATCCCACCTATATTCAGGAAATGATGGGTGACACGCGCTATGATGAAGAAGACATCCTTGCGGTGATTGGGTATTTACGCAACGAAGGTGGGAAAAGCTTCAGCTTAAACACTTTGGAGGGTGCCCGCCAATTTTATAACGACCCCATACCGCGTGGCACATGGGCCCCGGCGAGTCGTCTGGCAGGTCGCGAAGTGATGATCCTAGGCACCGGCCCCGGTGTAGCTGACCATCGTAACGCGCTGGAGGCGTATATCCGCAGCGCGCGACCTGTCGTTATAGCATTGAACACTCAAGGTGCGATTGACCCCAACTTGATTAACTTTCGTATCGCTTGCCACCCGATGCGCCTACTGGCCGATGCAGAGGCGCATGCCGCCCTTCCGCAGCCATTGATTACTCCGGCATCAATGCTGCCCGAGGGGCTGCAGACTGCCTTAGGTAAAAAGAAATTACTAGATTTTGGACTTGGAATTGCAGCGGGAAATTTTGCCTTTCATGACAATCATTGCATTGCGCCTACCCCCTTGGTTCTGGCCTATGCACTTGCCGTTGCAACCAGTGGGGAAGCCAGCCGCATCCTCATGGCTGGCTTTGACGGGTATCCCGATTGTGATCCACGAAATGAGGAAACGGCAGATATTCTGAATGCCTATCGCGATTGCGCTGATAAAAAGCAGCTAATTTCGATAACACCGACGCGGCATCGTATTAAAAGCGTCAGTATTCATGGGCCAATGGTTTGACGTAAGCAGGAGATATTAAATCAATGTCGATAAATGATCCGGTAACAGCATTCTTGCCTTGCCGCAAAGGTAGCAAGCGAGTGTTACACAAAAATATTCGCCCGTTTGGACAATTCACCCATGGCCTTGTTGAAATCAAACTGCGTCAATTGTTGGCATGCGCTGAGATAGACCTTGTCGTGCTATCGACTAATGATGCCGAGATCATCGCGTTTGCAGAATCTTTAGATCACTCGGGACTAACTGTTCATCATCGGTCCGAACATCTATCCTCAAGTACGACCAGCACAGATGATTTAGTTGGCCATGCCCATGACCTGATCGGATCTGGGCATATTCTGTGGACACATGTTACATCGCCGTTTGTTGGAACAGACAGCTACAGAAAGATCATTGCGGCGTATCGCAAGGCGTTGGAAGAGGGTTACGACTCCTTGATGACGGCAACTGTGTTGCAGGCCTTTCTATGGAATGAAGCTGGGCCGATAACATATGATCGTAGCATTGAAAAATGGCCTCAAACCCAGACCATTGCACCAGTTCATGAGATAAACAGTTCCGCATTCCTCGCACCTGTAGACGTCTATACACATCTAAACGACCGAATTGGTGACCGGCCGCTGCTCTATCCAATGGACAAAATCACAGCGATGGATATCGATTGGGAAGAAGATTTCGTGATAGCAGAAACACTATTGCTGAAAGGACTTGTATCTACATGATGTTGGATTTGGACAAATATCTTACCATGGTTTTTGATTGCGACGGTGTCATTTTCGACAGCAACCAAATCAAGACCAAGGCGTTCTATACTGCCGCAAAATCGTATGGAGACGCCGCTGCCCAGGCAATGGTCGAATACCATATCGCCCACGGTGGAATATCCCGCTACGTCAAGTTTGCGTATTTCTTGGACCACATAGTACCGAAATACGCGCCACCGCGTTCTGGCCCCGATCTGTATGAATTGCTGGAAACGTTTGCCGATGAAGTGCTCAAAGGACTTATGTCTTGTCCCGTGGCAAAGGGTTTGGACCGTCTGCGCTCGACTACCCCGCAAGCGAACTGGCTGATAGTATCCGGCGGGGATCAAGACGAACTACGCAAAGTCTTTGGCTCTCGCAGTATCGCCAAATACTTCGATGGCGGCATCTTTGGTAGCCCGGATACGAAAAATGTCATCTTATCCCGCGAACTGGACAACAGAAACATCCGCCGCCCAGCAATTTTCTTTGGAGACAGTATACTTGATCAAGCAACCGCGAAACAAGCTGACTTGGATTTTGTATTTGTGGCTGATTGGTCTGAGTGGATTGATGGAGCGCGGCTAGCCAACCAGGGTAGGTTTCCTATGGTAAGGACCATTAACGATTTTCTGGAAAAATGAAATGCATCTAAGAGAAGCCATTAAATCCGCACTGCCAACCGTGATGCGGAGGTGTGCAGGCAAGTTTTTGCGGCAAGTCAGAAAAACGGCACTGCTTCCGGCCAAGCATATCAAAGCATGGAGAGCACCAAGGCTACATAACCGCCTGTTGGCCGACCATCGCGACGTCCGCCCAATCCGAGTAATGTTCCTTATATCCAATACAGCTTCTTGGAAGGTGGGACCCGTCTTTACGCAAATGATGAACGATCCTGAATTCGACCCAATCGTCATCGTTTGCCCAAATACGAATGGTCTCCTATCTACAACTTCAGGTCATACAGCTGATCTTGCTTGCCGTTACCTAGAAACCGAAGGGTTCGCTTATATTGATCTCAATGGTAAGAGCGAAGTTGAAGGGCGCATTGAGATCCAAAAAATAGATCCTCACCTTGTGTTTTTCACTAACCCACATAGGCTTGTCCCAAAACATCTTCACGATGAATTGTTGACGTCCCGGATCACATGCTACGTACCATATCATCATGAGGTTATGGAGTATGGGGACAATCAGGATCAGTACAATCAAGACTCTCATAATGCCTTTTGGCATGTTTTCGTGCCACACGAAGAGAGCAGGCGGTCTTTTCTAAAGACACGCATTCGAAGTGATACCGGAGTGACAGTGAGTGGCTTTCCAGCATGTGAACCGTTTCTTGCGTCAGCACTGCCACGCGAACCGTCTCCATGGAAGCCACAAGGAAAGCCAAAGTTGCGTATAATATATGCACCCCACTGGCTTTGGAATTCAGACATCAAAATGGCTACAATCGATACATATGGAGAGGCGATGATGCGGCTCGCCGAAAAACATTGCGACGATGTTCAATGGTCACTACGTCCCCACCCAATGTTGAAACCTAAGCTTATGAATCTGGCCGAGTGGGGTCCGCAACGGACGGAAGACTTCTTTACGTTCTGGAAGCGGTCAGATTTTTGCCAAATCTATGAGGAGGATTATATTCCGCTGTTTAAGACATCTGACGCAATGATCCACGATTCTGGGTCATTCCTTGCAGAGTACCTGTATTTGAAAAAACCTGTCCTGTATCTGATGACGGAGCAAACAGGCGATAAATACTTTAATTCTTTCGGCCGCCGCGCCATAAAAGCATGCAGCATCGGTCGTAGCGTTGACGACATCGAGCGCTTTCTAGACAAAATGCTGGAGAAAGGTACGGAAAACCAGAATTATGATAACTCGTTTTTCAAACAGGATATTGCTCCACTTTTTCAAACGCCTCCATCATTAAAGATTTGTGATGAAATTAAGCATGCCTTCTCGTGATCCAGTTTTCAAGAGGCCTACCCCTATGATTCCATTTCTTGACCTGAGAACGGCTTACCATGAGCTTAAACCCAAAATTGATGCCGCTGTCTCACGCGTTCTCGAAAGTGGCTGGTATATTCTAGGGCCCGAAGTCGAAGCTTTTGAGGCCGAATGGGCCACCTTTTGCGAAGCGAAACACGCGGTCGGACTTGCCAATGGGCTGGACGCTCTCATCTTAGCTCTGCGGGCACTCGACATCGGGCCAGGCGATGAAGTGATCGTGCCATCCAATACGTATATAGCGACCTGGCTCGCCGTATCAGGCGTTGGTGCCACACCGGTTCCAGTTGAACCTAACGTGGCTACATACATCATCGACCCTGCAGGGGTTGAAGCTGCGATTACGTCACGAACGCGCGCATTGTTGCCTGTGCACCTCTACGGCCAGCCCGCCGACATGGACCCGATGCTCGACATCGCACGGCGCCACGGGCTGCGGGTAATTGAGGATGCCGCGCAGGCGCATGGTGCACGCTACAAGGGCAAACGCATCGGTGCGCATGGCGATGTTGTTTGCTGGAGCTTCTATCCAGGTAAAAACCTAGGTGCACTCGGAGATGCCGGGGCAATCACCACGAATGACGCAGCATTAGCGGAGCGTGTCGCTCTTTTGCGTAATTATGGCTCACGCCAAAAATATGTAAACGAAGAAGCTGGCGTGAACTCACGTCTCGATCCCATCCAAGCTGCAGTGCTACGAGTGAAGTTGGCGGTTTTGGATGAGTGGACTGACCGCCGCCGCTCTTTGGCCACGGCCTATACTGAAGGTTTGGCGGAAAGCGGCCTGATATTACCCCATGTACCTGATTGGGCAAATCCTGCCTGGCACCTCTACGTGGTGCGTACGTCTGATCGTGACGCGCTGCAGGGTCGTCTGACAAAGGCTGGCATCGGAACGCTGATCCATTATCCGATCCCGCCGCATATGCAGAAGGCTTATGCTGAGATGGAGATAATGCCAGAGGCATTTCCTCTGGCCCGTGATTTGGCCAGCGAAGTACTCAGTCTGCCTATGGGCCCACAGCTGGGTTTAGAGCAAGTGCACGATACCATTACTACACTCCGAAATGCTGGATGAGCATGCCTGAAATATCTAGCTCCCGCGACCTCATCAAGTCGATGCTGATCATTGGTTCAGCACAGTTCGTGAACATCCTGATTTCCATTTTCAGGATGAAGGTGCTGGCCGTTCTGCTTGGGCCCAGCGGCGTCGGCCTACTCAGCATCTACAATAGCCTGCTTAGCATGGCCCAGCAAACCGCGGGCCTCGGCATGGGGTCCAGCGGCGTTCGGGAAATCGCGTCCTCTCGCGGGGATGATGCGACGCTCAACCGCGTGCGTCGTGTCCTCTTTGCCGCGCACCTACTACAGGGGACATTGGCGTTGCTCGCGGTCTGGCTGCTGCGAGAGCGCATCGCGATCTGGCTTTTTGGTGACGCTGTGCGGGCGACAGAGGTCGGATTGATCGGGATTGCAATCCTCCTTGGCCTCGTCGCCTCCGCGCAAACGGCTCTCTTGCAAGGGCTGCGGAAGATAGGTGATTTGGGGCGTGTGACGGTGCTTGCAGCATTTGTTAGTACACTCGCAGGTCTTACAGCGGTCTGGCTTCGAGGCGAAAGCGGCTTAATTTGGTTTATCCTCGTGCAGCCACTAGCCTCAGTTTTGGTTGCCCTGCTCTACACACGTCGTCTGCCCAAACCCATCGCCGAACGCCTCTCGCTTTTCGAGACGTGGCAGTTCTGGAAACCCATGGCCAAACTCGGAGCCGCCTTCATGCTGGGCGGGCTGGCAACGTCGGCGACGCTGCTGCTTGTCCGAGGCCGTATCTCCCAAGAATTGGGGCTCGACGCTGCAGGGTATTTCGCCGCAGCGTGGGGGATCACGATGACTTATGTGGGCTTTCTCCTAGGTGCGATGGCGGCAGACTACTATCCCCGCCTGACCGAGGTTATCCACGACAAGGTTGCAGCGGTACGGCTCATGAATGACCAAGCCCAGCTTGGCCTCGCCATCGGTGGGCCGGTCTTGTTGCTGCTGATAGGGCTGGTACCTTGGGTAATAATTCTCTTTTACTCTAAAGAATTCTCTCCGGCCGCTACACTGATACAGTGGCAAACCCTAGGAAACGTGTTCAAAATTGCAGGCTGGTCACTTGGGTTTGCGCATGTTGCAGCTGGGAGGTCGACGGTTTTCTTGTTCAACCAGTTAGCATGGAATTTTATATTTTTGCTGATCACATGGCCCGGTCTGACATCGCTTGGCATTGCTATTACCGGCCCGGCCTTCGTTGTCGCCTATGGGTTAGGACTCATCATTAATATAGCCTTGGTCCGACACTTTCTTGACTTCCGCTGGCAAGTCCTCTCTCTCGGTTTGCTTGGGCTACACTCTGGCCTTTCTTTATCGCTTATAATGATTGCGTTTATCGCACCGCTCTTAGCAGCAGCTCTTTCAATACCTCTTGCGTTAACCACCGGATTAATTGGATTACGCATCGTTTTGTCTAAGATTGGAAACCAGGGCCGTCTCCCAACACGGCTCTATGGAATTTTTGAACGCCTTGGCTGGCCAATCCAGTCGGCCGGTTAGGAAGCTGAAGTTAAGACAATGTCAGATACGCCAGAAGAGATGCCTGATAACACGACTGATCGACCGTTGGTGACGTTTGCGCTCTTTGCTTACAATCAGGAGAACTATATCCGTGAGGCGGTGGAGGGCGCGTTTGCTCAGACATATGAGCCGTTGGAAATTATCCTGTCGGATGACTGCTCCACAGATCGTACATTCGATATTATGAAGGAAATGGCTGCAAATTATGATGGCCCCCATGATGTTATTACTCGCAGAAATTTTCAGAACCTCGGTACAGCAATGCACGTACAAGGTGTTGCTGACACAATGACTGGAAAGCTCATGGTCGTTGCTGCAGGTGACGATATTTCCTTACCTCACCGCGTCAGCCGCGTGGTGACACATTGGACCGAGAACGGACGCTGTGCAGTCATGCTACACAGTGAAGCAAAGGTTTTCTTTAATGACGACATAGATGACCTCAAAGCTCAGCCCCTACGGGAGCCCGACCTTCATCTCGTTGATTTGGATTGGTATTTGCGCAACCAAAGGAACCCAACGCGAGCTCCTACAGCTGCCTACGCCGCAGAGTTGTTTAATGATTTCCCACCACTAATTGGCGGTAGCGTGATTGAAGACGCTCCACTTTTCTATAGGTCTATTCTTTGTGGACACATTCAGTCCATTCCAGAGCCGCTCATATTATACCGACATCTCGAAAACAGTGCGGGGAGGGGTTTTAGCGTCTCAAACATTAACAGATGGAACCAAACTCTTAGAAGCAGAATAATTTCAGAATTCAATCAACTACAGGACATTGCTTCAGTCGAGGGTCTAACCGACAGTGAACGCAAGTTACTTGAAGGGAAGTGTCGAAGTCAGATAAAAGGCCTAGGCCGGTGCGTACTATCCAAAGATTCTGGAGGACAATTTCACCGAAGAGTGCAAGCCTTTCTAATTATACTCCTGTTTTATCCACGCAGAGAGAAGTTATATATACGGCTGGCGGAAGCATTAATATTTTCAAATCTTGCAAGAACCGAAACACTAAAAAATATTAAAAACATGTTGAGAAAAATTTTCTCGGTATGATGGAATTCATGCATAATGACGCCGAAAAGGAACAAGCGCAGTGTTTAAGAAGGCTCTAAAGAAAATTGTCATCGGTTCCCCCTTCGAGACGATAGCTCGACGAATATTCGGTAGGACATTTACAATCTCTGCCGAATATTGGGAAAAACGCTACAAGACAGGGGGCAACTCCGGTGCGGGTAGCTATGGTAGGTTGGCGAATTTTAAGGCTGAAGTGCTGAATGAATTTGTTGCACGGAAGGAGATCAGCAGTGTAATCGAATTTGGATCTGGCGATGGGAACCAGCTGAAACTTGCGAAATATCCCATCTACACGGGTGTCGACATTTCAATGACAGCAGTTGAACAATGCAGAAAACATTATGCTGGGGATACAAACAAATCCTTCCTTACCCTGTCGGAGTATGATGGGCGGCAGGGCCAACTCTCGTTGTCTCTCGACGTTATTTATCATCTCGTTGAAGATGAAGCATTTATCAATTATATGGCTACGCTTTTTGACGCCGCAGAACGCTATGTAATTATATATTCTTCAAATTGGGACGAACAACCAGCCTCACAACACGTTCGTCACCGAAAATTCGTGGACTGGGCATCGGCCAATAGACCTTGCTTCAATCTAGTTTCACATATTCCAAACAGATTTTCGTTTGATGCCAGAAATCCTGATAATTCTTCATTTGCAGATTTTTATATATTTGAGATGAATGAGAAATCTGTTTAATCACCCCTATTTTTTTAGCTCCACTTGCTGACCTTCAGCATCCGGTACTTGCGTTCAGTGCATGTTAATGAACTCAATGAAGGGGTTTCAGTCATTTCAAAAAATGGACCATCAAAATTGAATATTCAGTATAATTTCTTCACCTTTCTGGAGAGTACATGAGAGCGGTAGGTTTGAGAAAACTTCGATCTTTTATCACAAGGCTTCGTCGATACCTTTTAAATATTTGGTGGAAGTTAAGGCCGATGAGAATGGCTGGGCGAGCGCATCAGCTGCCTAACAACTTAATAATATCCCTAACGTCTTATCCACCCCGCTTCGCGGTTCTGGCTCCAGCTTTGAAAACTTTGCTTTCTCAGTCGGTTAAGCCTGATATGGTTATTCTTTGGATTGCTCATAATGACGAAGCACTACTACCAAACGATGTTCTGCTCCTTCAGAAAAAGGGACTGACTATCAAAACTTGTACAGATCTAAGGTCGTACAAGAAAATAGTCCCAACATTAGAAGAATATCCGGATGCGTTTGTAGTTACTGCTGACGATGACATACTTTATGAACTAAATTGGTTAGAAACTCTCACGTCAAGTTATTCAAATCCGCATGAAGTTTTATTTCGTCGCGGTCACACTGTTACTGTTGATGAGGACATGAACCCACGGTCATATTCAGAGTGGGATTGGGAAAAGACAAGTAGTGAAAGCAGTCTCTTCAACTTCCCAACAAGTGGGGCGGGGGCACTCTACCCACCAAGAATCTTTGACGCTCGCGTCGCAGATTCAGACACTTTTTTGGCTCTTTCGCCAACCGCTGACGACTTGTGGCTGTACTGGATGGCGGGTCTTGGCGGAGCTAAGTTCCGGCGAGTTGGGCCAGAACAGTATCCACTGATGGTCGTTCATGCCGCTCAGGTTGTGTCACTTGCACGAATCAACAACGGCCCCAGTGATAATAACACTCTGCAATTAGAGCGGTTGTTGAAAGAATTTGGTTCACCTTGGATTTCAGATGAACCTTAATTTTGTATCATCTTGGTCAGAGGTGACGATGACCCTGAGTACTTACTGCCTTTCGAATAGACAGGAGATAAATTGGGTATGAGGCTTATCCGAGTCCTTCATACGCTGTGCCGGATCAATAGCGGCGGCGTTGAGCAGAGGAGACTGCTGCTTGCTCGCGGTCTGTCGAAAGATAAATACGAGAATCTAGTAATATGCCAAGATACAGCAGGAATACTACCTGAACTTCTGAGGGCAGAAGGTTGGAAAATAATCGAAATTGGTACAGCGCCCCATATTTTAAGTCCATCCTGGCATAACAGGGCCTGGCAAATTGCGAAAGACTTCAAGCCAGATCTCATCCATGGCGCCGTCATCGAGGGCGTTGCACTTGCCAATAGTATTGGAATGCGTTGCCCTGGCGCACCCGTAATCTCAGAAGAAACGTCTGACCCAGTCAATCGCAGCTGGAGAGGCAACTTGCTCATGCGCGCGATGTGCTTGCGCAGCAAAGTTGTGATTGGCGTTTCACCCGCCGTTGGCGAATACTTGAGATCAACGGCGAAGGTCCCAAAGCGCAAAGTCCGCGTCATAAATAACGCAGTTTCATCAGCCCCAGCTGTTTCCGATGACGAAATCGCTAAGCAACGATCCAAATTTGGGTTCTCGCGTGCTGATTTTGTAATAGGATCAGTGGGTAGAGTTGTAGATGAACATAAACGCTTCAGCGACCTGATACGTGGAGTGGCTCTACTACATGCAAATGGTTTCACAAATGCAAAGTTGATTATCATTGGAGATGGACCCGACCGTGTGAACCTGGAGCGTCTTGCTCAGGAATGTGGCTTAAAGGACCATGTCGTCTTTGCAGGTTATCAGGGTGAAGCACGCAGGCTTTATCCATTGATGGATGTTTTCGCGCTGGCTTCGGCTCATGAAGCATTCGGTCTGGTATTGGCTGAAGCCATGATGGCTGGTGTTCCTGTTGTTGCTACGCGTGTAGGCGGAATTCCTCACGTGTTGGACCAAGGCAACGCTGGACGTCTTGTTCCACCATTTGAGCCAGATGCTATGGCTGATGAAATTGGTAAACTCATTCAGGATGCCGATACCCGGCTAAAGCTTGGAGATGCGGGACGTAAGTACGCAGAAACTCATTTCTCAGCTGAACGCTACTGTCGGGAAATCGACGAACTCTATACATCGCTCATCCAATGACCCAAAAACCGATGCGAAACATACTTTTCATCACGTGGGATTCCCCAGAGACCCACTATCTAGAAAGGCTATTTTTACCCATATTTATGGGGTTACAAGCACGCGGCTATCGCTTTCACGTGCTTCAATACAGCTGGGGGTCTGAGGAGATCGCTAAAGCGCGCGGTGCACTTTGTGCAAAATCGGACATACCATATCGCAAAATAACTATTGCGCGGCGCTTGGGGGCAGCGGGGCCATTTTCGTCTGCCGTTCTTGGGGCAAGAGCTATAAAGCATGCAGTTTCAGATTGGCAAATTGACACTTTGATGCCGCGCAGCCTGATGCCCGCCCTAGCCGTGTTGAGAATGAAAAAATCAGCACGGGACGCTTTGAACATTGTTTTCGATGCAGATGGATTGGCGGCTGACGAGCGGGTCGATTTTGGTGGGCTATCCCCGCACGGCATCACCTATCGTTTCTTGCGCGATATCGAGGGCGCGCTCTTGCGGCGGTCTGATGCCGTGCTCACCCGAACCGAAAGCGCGCGCTCAATTCTGCTTGCACGCGCCGGCTCAGCCCTCAAGCCGCAAAACTGCCATGTGGTTTCGAACGGCGTTGACGCAGGTCCCTTTGCTGACGCTCTGCGGCATTTTGCGAAAACCGCAAAAAAGCCCTTCACCCTTTGTTATTGTGGCTCCATCGGCGCGCAGTATCGTCTGCCAGAAATGCTGGACATTGCGTGCAAAATGAAGACGCAAATACCGGAGCTTCAGTTTCGGCTTTTTTCGCAATACCAAGACGTCGTCCAAAGGGCGTTAGAAGACAAAGGCCTTCATGAAGAGAGCTGGATCGACTGTAATGCTGTACCGTCCGAGAAGGTTCCCGAGGAATTGGTGCAGTGTGATTTGGGGATAGCCTTGCGAGAGCCCTTGTTTTCGACCCAGGCCATTCTGCCCATTAAGTTGGGCGAGTATTTGCTTGCGGGTTTGCCGGTGATTGGGACACCAGGCATAGGGAATACAGATCAGCTCAGCGATTTTGGTGTATTCCGCTCAGCCGAGGCCGATGATCTTGATGAAACGTTACGTTGGGTTGTCGACGAGGTTCTTCCAAACAGGGCTTTGATGCGCGAGAAAAGCCACGCGGCAGGCAGGAAGTATTTTTCTCTGGAGAGCACGGTGGACAGCTATGAAACAGCCTTATTTTCCATAGCCAAGCAGTCCGAACTACTTGATGGGCAGGGCCACAAGATGGCCGACCAACCCATTGCTAATGACCGATAACATGTAATCGCGCACCCCAAACAACCTACACATGGACAAGAAGACACCATTAGTCACCTGCCTCCGAATCTGTCCTTGACGCCTGTGCGCGCATCAGGAAGGCGGTGATATTCGAATTATTTGCTGGCGACCTCGCACAGCACAGCTTAAGTATTAGGACGCACATGCCACAAAAAATTCTCCTCCTCGTTTCGCACAACAGCTGTCGCCTATTCGCCTTCGATTATGATCTAATTGCGCGCGTTTTGGCTCACGTCGAAGTCCGTTCCGGAAACACTCACTACGAAGATCATATATGTGCGGCATAGCGGGCCTACTTTCTACCGGCACGGATGATGCTGATGGTATATCAGCACCCTTGCAAAAGATGACTCGCAGCCTCGTGCACCGCGGGCCAGATGCTGAGGGGTATTGGTCGGAAGGTGAAGTGGCACTTGGACATCGACGCCTCTCAATTCTAGACCTTTCGGACGCAGGCGCGCAGCCCATGCAATCGGAAAGTGGGCGTCAAGTCATCGTATTTAATGGCGAGATCTACAACCACCTCGAAATGCGTCGTGACATCGCAGCAGACGGGGCGGAACCTGATTGGCGTGGGTATTCCGATACTGAGACCCTCCTTGCTGGCATTACTCATTGGGGGCTCGAAGAGACGCTTCAGCGCGCAAAAGGCATGTTTGCACTGGCACTTTGGGACCGCTCAGAAAAGCGGTTCTCTTTGGCGCGGGACAGGATGGGGGAAAAGCCGCTCTACTGGGGGTGGGCTGGGCAGACGCTGGTGTTCGGGTCTGAACTTAAGGCACTGCGTGCTCATCCAGATTGCCCGCGTGATGTGTGCCGGGAAGCTTTGGCGCAATATCTGCGCTTTATGTATGTACCCGCCCCGCGGAGCATTCATCCTGGCCTCTACAAACTGGAGCCAGGGACCATCCTCACGGTTGATGGTGCGCCGCCTGTCGGTCCTCCGGAGCAACCGATCCGCCCTGGCGGGCATTATGGCAGCATTAGCATCCACCGGTATTGGGACTTGAACGCGGAGATTGCGGCAGGCGCACAGAACCAAATCGAAGACGAAGGCGATGCGGTTGCGTCACTCGGTGAGGTTCTGAGCAAGACGGTTCGGCGGCAGATGATCTCGGATGTGCCCCTTGGCGCCTTCCTATCCGGTGGTGTGGACAGCTCTGCCATCGTGGCGCTGATGCAGGCACAAAGCGAACGCCCGGTGCAGACCTTTACGATCGGGTTCGATGACGCCGCTTTTGACGAGTCCCCGCATGCCGCAGCTGTTGCACGTCACTTGGGCACCGAGCATACCAAGCTGCGCGTCACTGACACAGATGCGCGTAACGTGATCCCTCATCTGCCAGACCTTTATGACGAACCCTTTGCGGATTCCTCGCAAATTCCCACACATCTGGTGTGCCGTGCTGCCCGCCAAAATGTGACGGTTGCGCTGTCAGGTGACGGGGGTGATGAGCTGTTTGGTGGTTATAACAGGTATTTCTTGGGTCCCAAGATATGGGACCAGTTTGCATTACTGCCTCATCCTCTCCGCCAGGGCTTAGGCAAAGTAATTCGGTCCGTACCACTTTCCGTTTGGGATGCAGCCAGCTCCAAGTATAATTACCTACGGCCTGGAAGCACCGGCATTTCAAGGCTTGGAGATAAAGCACACCGGCTTGGCGATCGCCTCAGGACCGTCAAAACAACCGATGACCTATACATATCAATTGTCAGTGAATGGTCACTTGAGTCAGGGATTATGTTAGGTATCTCCAAAGACACGACCTCCCAACTCGATGATCCGTTGCCAGAGAATGGCTATGCAAATCCCGCGATGCGGATGATGGTGCAGGACATGCGCAGCTATTTGCCTGATGACATTCTTTGCAAAGTGGACCGAGCAGCAATGGGTGTCAGTCTCGAGACACGCACGCCGTTCCTCGACCCTGACTTGATTGCGCTCGCCGCACGTCTGCCGATGGCCACGAAAATTCGCGATGGCCAAGGTAAATGGGCCTTGCGGCAAGTCCTGTATCAGCATGTCCCCCGTGAGATGATCGAAAGACCCAAAGCCGGTTTTTCGATTCCGATTGGGATATGGCTGCGTGGTCCGCTGCGTGACTGGGCAGAGGAGTTGCTTTCGCACGAACGCCTGGCCAAGGATGGGTTCTTCGATCCAAAGATCATCCACAAGACATGGGCTGAGCATCTCTCAGGTCGCCGAGATTGGTCTGCGCGGCTCTGGACGATATTAATGTTTCAGGCATGGTACGCAAAGTGGGCATGAAGGATCATCTTCTTGTTCTTTCCAAGTATTCCCGCTTGGGCGCATCAAGTAGGCTGCGCACCCTGCAATACCGCCACTTGCTTGAGGATGCTGGCTTCGCGGTGGAGTACTCAGCACTTTTCGACGATCGCTATCTCCAAATGCTTTACTCTGGTGAGAAGACGCATGCTGACTTGATAGGATATTATCGCAAGCGGTTTTCACGGTTGAGGCAAACACCTTGGCCAGAACTAATTTGGGTCGAGTATGAAGTTTTGCCATGGCTACCGTGGATGTTTGAGCGGGCCCTACTACCGGCTTCAGTCCCGATCGTGAGCGACTACGATGATGCCGTGTTTCACAGATACGATCGGCATCGTCTTGCACCAGTCCGTTGGCTCCTGGGGCAAAAGATTGATCGCGTTATGAAACGCTCGCAACTGGTTACGACTGGAAATGCTTATCTTGCAGATCGTGCGCGCAAAGCTGGCGCGGTGCATGTTGAGGGCGTGCCGACTGTTGTTGATCTCTCGGCTTATTCGGTTCGCTTCAGGTCGTTTTCAAACACAGCAGTTCGCGTGGGATGGATTGGCACACCAAATACTTGGAATGCATTCGGCAGAAAATTGTATACCCAAATCAATGATATGCTCACCACGCATGACGCACGCTTCTGTGCAGTTGGTGCCCAGCTTGAAGCGCAGAGTATTGGCAACCTTGAGATCATTGCATGGAGCGAGGATACGGAAGTGGACGCAATCCAGAGTATGGACATCGGTGTCATGCCCTTACCTGACACCCCCTGGACCTGGGGCAAGTGCGGTTACAAGCTGATACAGTATATGGCCTGTGGCTTACCAGTTGTGGCCTCACCAGTCGGCGTGAACAAAGAGATTGTGGAACACGGCGTGAACGGCTTTCTGGCTGAAACTGATGGCGAGTGGCGCTCGGCCATCGAGACGCTTATGTCTGATGGTGATCTGCGCCGTCGCATGGGAGCTGCCGGGCGCAAAAAAGTGGAAGACAGTTATTCTTTGCAAGTCTGGGGGCCACGTGTGGCTCAGATGTTGCGCCGGGTCGCAGATGAA